>Ga0209677_100109_pt1 | contig 88712 bp, 62 predicted proteins | sample AraplaCvi_mCL_r2_2_FD_184285 | JGI IMG/M metagenome (GOLD analysis project Ga0209677, IMG submission 184285) | Arabidopsis root microbial communities from North Carolina, USA - plate scrape CL_Cvi_mCL_r2 (SPAdes) (version 2) | ecosystem: Host-associated > Plants > Roots > Endosphere | place: USA... | reverse complement strand
ATGCCCGGGGCGTAATGGCTGACAGCGACTCACCAAACCAGCCAAAAATGGAATGCATTGACGCACAACATTCAGTCAAGCCGCGCCGCTTCGCGGCGCGGCTTGACTCAACATCAGGGGAGGCGCATCGAACGGCGCCGTTTTCGCCATTGCTTGCGCTTGCGACCCCGCATCCGCAAGGAGGCGCACAGCACGGCTGAATTAGCCGGATTTTCACAAAGCGCTGCTTTATGCTTAGTCGTCGACGAGAGCAGGGGGCAGGGATGGATTCAACGACAAAGCTGGCCGTGGCCGTCGTGGCCGCCGCCGTGATCTTGGTGTGCGGGTATGTGGTTTACAACGAGCATGTGCACGCTCGGGATATGGAAGATGCGCAACAGGCGCTTGATGCAATTGGTCAGAATGCGCGACAGGCGGTTGAGCAAGGCCGGCGTGCTGTTCAAGTGTCCGAACAGCAGAGCGTAGCTGAGCAAGCGTGGCAGCGAGAGCGGCGGCGTCTTGCGATGAATCAGCGTTGCGTGGGTGGTGTGGTAATTCAGGTGCAGGGCAATGCGTATACGCAGCTGGGTTCGATTGCGCAGCCGGTGCATTGCTCGGGTGAATTTGCGGATCAGCCGTTGCGGTAGCCCATCGCAGGAATGCAGCGAGGTTGTGCGGCTTCAGCGCCGGACGTGTGCGGGCTGTTGATCCTGGCGGGATGAGCTGGTCGTTGCGCATGCGCCATCCGGCCCAGGGGCCGTAGAAGTCGTGATGGCATGTAAGGCGATCCTGCAGGAGTTGGGCGATCTCCTGCAGAGTGACGGTCGTGCCGGATGGTGTTGTGAACTGCTGGTGTTCGTCGTCGTAAAGCCAGTTCAAGCGACGGCGGGTGTGAGCCATGCGCGCGGTCCGTGCGGTCGGGAGAGCAGCGATTGTCGTCAGGCACTTAACTGTGTCATCCGTTAGGCGACGTAAAAGACCAATAAATAACAAAGACTTGCAATCAAGCTCATGTTGATGCTGAGGGCCGTCTCGCGAACTGGTGACTTGGTTACGCGGAGTTATGGAAAAAGATGACATGGTTAACGGTCTCGCACGATCGGTGCCTTATAAACCGCACGCGAGAGTTGAGTTTCGTAATTGCGTGCCGCTACGTAATGCTCAGATCGCCTGACGAAGGCCCCTACCGTTCGGGGATTGAACGATCTTTAAGAAAGCCCTCCGGGCTAGCAGTGATTCGGCAAGCAGCATTGCTCGCTTGATGTCTCACGCTCACTAACTGATAGCGCGCAAGCGCCCATCCAGAGAAAGCCTATTGGCTCCTCTGCTCGATGGTACCGGCATTCTGCCGGCTCATGAATTAGCCACCAAAGTCCCTTCCATCCCTGTCGTGAAGCTGCGGAGGCGAAGCATTGCGCCTTGATTTCGCAGTGTGGCGCGCGGCACCCATCTATCAGCTAGGTGCGAGATATGAAAAAGCGCAGCACCCGTTGTAAGCGTGAGGCAAAAGGTCGTAAGCGCGAGGCAACAGGAAATAAAGTAGCGATCCGCATGAAACTTTCGTGGTCGATCCTCATCACATCCAAGTGGTGGCGATGGCTCACGTTGGCTATTGCGGCGGTTGCCGCTCGCTGGTCTCACCATCCGTAAAGATGAAAAAGTCGAGGGAGATGAATGTCTCTCTCGGCCCGGATGGCCCACTTCGTCTTCGCGAGAGAAACGTCTATTGGCACGTATATATGCACGGTGCAGGCAGCCGCCAGACGCTGTAAGACGCATCACTTACCGGCGGCGCTGCAACGGAAGCCAAGCACGGGCGAGGCAATTGAGATCGGGGTGCATTGCAGCATTTACTGCGTGACCGTGAACTTCCGACACAGGGTATGCAATTTCCATATGTTTAATTTTAGCCATGTTCGTATCATATATATTCCACGAACAATTATGCTGCATAGCATTATTTTCGTTTGAAAATATAATCAACGTGTGCGAACCTTCCCGCACAATTGACGCAATTCCCGATAACACCGGATACATCGTCATGTGACTTGCACAGGTGCATATTTATGCATTCGTCCACGTCCAAACCACCCGTGCTCGACCTGTATCTTCCACGGACACCTTAATGTCCGCTTCGGAAACAGCACGAGTGATGGGGTTCTCATCGACGGAAGCCTTAGCAAAGGCGCGTCTAGCAGGACGCTTGCCCATTGAAATGTTCAAACTTCCCGGTCGCCGTGGTTGGTTCGCGTCGACCGCATCTGTGCGCGCATGGCTCGAGCAAACGCTTGCCGATTCTTCCCGGCTTATAGAGGAGAGCACCCGATGACTTAGCCCAATTGCAGTAATGGGCTTTGAAAAAAGCGAAAGCCTCGCACGGCAAATACGAGGCTTCGCAGAAATGCGGTTTTTGAAGCTTTCCGCAGCTCTATCTTCAAAGCTCCCCACCTCCATGTCAATGCCTTCGCGCCCCTTTTTTCGTTGGCGCCGGACTGGCACGTCTTCAACGCTGACCTTTTGCAAGGGTCTCGAATATTCCGCGTCTTGCGGAAACGGGAGTCTCTATGAGCAATCTATCTGTCTCAGTCGGTAGTCGCTGGCTTTACGGTGAGCGTGTCGTCGAAATTGACGGCGCGTTGAATATCCGCCAGGTGCAAGTTCGTGACATGCGAACGGGCGAGCTTTTGCCAGTCTCCATGCACGAACTCCAACCACCACCAACATGTAATCCAAAGCAAACTGATCCCCTGGTGGTCCCTCAACCAGAATGGGACCGAGCCCTATTCTTGGCGAAAGCCTTTACCCCTTATATCGAACAGCGGCATTTGCCTCGAAAGATAGCCGAAGCGTTAGCCGGTCGCTTAGGTGTTAGCGTACGTCAGCTTCTTCGTTGTCGTGCGGAATATCAAAAACGCCAAACAACCACTTCACTCGTACGATCGAAGGGTGGTCGACCACACGGGCTACGAATGCTTGACGTAAGAGTGGAGCAGGTAATCGCACACGTGGTTGATAAACACTACCTTCGTCGGGAAAAGACATCCATATCTGATATCTGTGAACGTGTTCGACTAATTTGTCTTCGATTAAATCTCAGGGTGTGCGCGAAGACGGTCATGAGGCGAATCCACGAGCTCAACGATTATGAAGTAGCAAGGAGGCAGCTAGGGATCAAAGCAGCAAAGCAACTGTTTGCGGCGCGGCCGGGGAAAATGGTCATCGATCAACCGCTCGCACTAGTGCAAATTGACCATACCCCCTGTGACATTCTTCTGGTTGCTGATGATGATCCAGGTAAGATCATAGGTCGACCATGGTTAACGCTGGCGATTGATGTCGCTACGCGCGTTGCGCTCGGCTATTACCTAAGCATGGATGCGCCATCCACTGTATCCGTTGCGATGTGCTTGGCGCATGTTATGTTGCCAAAAGTCGAAAACACATCGACCAATGTGCTTTGGCCCATGTATGGCATTCCAAGCGTCGTGTTGCTCGATAACGCCAAGGAGTTTCACAGTGTCGCGTTGCAGCGCGGATGCGATCAGCATGGCATTACGCTGAACTGGCGGCCGGTTAAGGAGCCGCACTACGGCGCCCACATTGAACGGCTCATGGGCACCTTTATGAAGATGGTCCACACCCTGCCAGGGACCACCTTTAGCAATCCTAAGCAACGCGGCGACTATCCGAGTGAGCGCAAGGCGTGCTTAACGTTCGCGGATTTTCAAGCATGGCTCGTTGAGAAAATCTGTCACTACTACCACGTGAAAAAGCACCGCGGCTTAGATATTCCGCCGCTAGTGGCTTGGGAACGAGCCTTTCGACAGGAAGATGGTTCGTTCGCGCTGCCAGAACTGCCGATTAACCAGACCGATCTGCGTAGAGATTTTTTCCCGTTTGTCTATCGGCGATTGCAACGTACCGGAGTGCAATATGCACAATCTCGCTATTGGCATGAATCACTAGCACCACTGATCTATCGCGAGCCGAAAGTGAGAGTCCACTACCACCCCAATGATCCGTCCAAGGTCTGGGTAAGAACAGCTAGCAATGACATGATTGAAGCTAGTGCCGTGGCAGGTGCCGCCCTGAACGAGGGGCACAGTGCAACATTGCCGGCGGAAGAGCGGGCGCGTTTAGATGCTTTGATGGATCAAGGCTACGAGTGCACCGATGCAATACGAAATAATGCCGAAACGAGGCGCCGAAAAAAAGCACGGCGCAGCGCAATGGCACCTGGGATCGGAAGTCAAAGAAGACATGGCTCTCGCCCTGCAGCGACGCCCGATGATGCGACTTCATCACGACACACCGTACCGTTGAATCGCTCCTCTGTTCGCGCGGAGGTGCTCGACTGATGAAAACTCCCAGCCATCTAACGGAGTTGGCGAAGTCCCAATTGGAGTGGTCGCCAGCCAAGCGTATACGGTCGATGTTTGTTACGCGCTTCATTCACCACGAAGTCGTGTCGGACATCATTGCGCACTGCAAGTACTTAATGAATAGACCTCGTGGAGTACGTCCAACAGGTCTTGTCCTAGCAGGGACCAGTGGGTCGGGCAAAACGGCACTGGCGGATGCTTTGATACGTGAGTGCTCTTGCCTGCAGGCAACCCCCGAGACCCCTGCAACAAAACCCATCTTGTATTTCTGCATGAGCAATGCGCGTGAAGCAAAGGAAGTATTTTCACGCCTACTGGAGGCTTTGGGATTCCCTCATATCAGTAGCTTGACCGCAGACGACCGTCGAAAGAAGGCCTTAGATTTAGCAGTTGTTGCACGCCTTCGCCTACTGATCATTGATGAGATTCAAGATGTTCTGTTCCATACCCTTCGTCAGCAGGGATTGGCGTTGCTTGCGGTGAAAGACATCATGAACTCGCTGAAGATACCCGTTCTCGCTTTGGGCACCGAGAATGCACGGATAGCGTTTGAGGCTGATCAGCATTTGAAGCGACGCTTCCAGCCGCGAGAACTTCCCACTTGGCAATGCGACGACTACTTTCGTCATTTTCTCCAGGCGTACGAAGAGACACTCCCGCTCCGAGAACGCTCCAACCTCGGGTCCCTGCTTACGATGAAACTGATCATTCGAGAAACTAAAGGGCAGCTGTCAGAGATCGTTGAACGCATTCAGCGTGCAGCAGCATTGGCCGTTGAAAACGGGCAAGAGCGCATCACGAAAGATCTAATTGTGCGTGCACGCTTTGACTTTCCTAAAACGGATCTCTCAGGGTATTCCGATGAATGACTCCACTGAATCAGTTACTTCAATGGCTGGCCCAATTCGCTGGTGGATTCCCGGGCCGGGTCGCGATGAATCATTGCATTCGATTGTTGAGCGTGCAGAGCGATTTTACGGACGCCAAAGCGATCAATTACGCCAACGGTTGAGGCGGAGACCGATTCCCTTAACCAAAACAACAGAGGGATTGGACGCCTTATCCGCTCGAGATCTATGCCTAATGGCACGGTTGGTAGGAGTGCCGCCACGCTCGCTGTTTGTCCATCGCATGCCGGATCAGCCATGGTTGCTATGCGAGCTCGAGCGACGGGCCTATTGCCCATATTGCTGGCGAGATGATCGACGCGCAGGGCGACCGCGAACTTTTCGCCGAGCTTGGGCCGGCGTCTTCACGCTGAGTTGTGCGTTGCATGGCGTGCCCTTGCACTGGGCATCCCCTACAATTTCGCACGATGTGCTGGAAAGAGTGTCGAAACAGCCGCGCCGCACCACAAGCAAACATATCCTCCGCTTGATTGACCAGTTAGCCAGTGTCATGAGCGCGACTCTGCGAGGGGAGCGGACCTGGCCAAAGGGCTGGCGAGGAGATGCATGGGGGGCGCGTGCGTTGCTGATGCGTGCTGTCGTCAATTTGGGCTGCGCGGTCGAACATCCTCCATTCGTCAATGTGAAAGCCGCCCCTGATTTGGCAGCGTTTATCAACACGCCCCAGCGACGGATCGAACCGCTACGGGAGTCGCCATGGGAGGCCGTGCGAGCGCTGGGGCCACCGGCATGGCGTCGCTCAGCGCTGTGGGTAGTGGCTTGCCACGTGATGCCTGAAATGAGTCTCGTGTGTAGGCCGGAAGGATGGTCCGCAAATACTTTTGAAGTCTTTGACGCGCCATGGATGAACTGGCCTTCGGAGCTTCGCACCTTGCGTCGAACCAGGCGTTATGGCGCCGCATTGCGAAAGATGTGCCGCGCGCTTCCTGACTTGGCTTGAACGGATAGCCCTTCGCAGTCATATGGACCGAGATAGGATCGGGAGAGGCAATTGCCCCGATCCTGTTTCTAGGCAACCCGATTTGGCCTCATCTGACCATCGCGCCTCAGAATCACTTACCTCATGACTGGCCTGAATATGTTCAGCCACCCGCCGAGGCTGCCAGCGCTTTGCCAAAGTGTGATCCCTATGACTTTTCGATCGATTGCAGGAATTCGTCCTTTTCAGACGTCGACAACCCCTCAAAGGCCAGGATCAAGCGCGCTAGACGTTCGTCCTCCGCCAGGAGATAGGCCGCGGGCACGTTGAGCGCCTCCGCTAGGCGCGCAATGGTCGCCATGTCCGGCTCATGGACCCCTTTTTCGTAACGGTTGATACGCGTGGCGGCCACAAATGGGTCTAGTCCTGCTTTGACTCCCAGATCTTTCTGGGACAGTTGGCGATCCGTCCGCGCCTGTTTAAGGCGCCGTTGGAAGACCAGCCGGATATCGGTTCGTCTCGGCATCGTACCAATCTCGCAGGGATGACCCTTACGAGATTCGTAATTTTGCCTTGATTGCGATATTACGAGTTTCGTAATATAGGGCGCAAGCGGCCCTGTACCGGGGCCATTGGGTTCACGGCATGCAGCTGGTACTCAATGACGAGGAGGTCGTCCCCATCCCCCTGGACGATTTTGCCCAGGAAGCCTGGGTGTTGCAGTACAAAAGAGCTTCTTTCGAGGGAGCGACGGACGGGTTCGTAGAACGGCTGGCGTCATGTTTTGCATCGAGCTTGGCCGAATGCCTGGATGCCGACTTAAAACAACCCACCGAAGCGCAGCTCAAGTACGCCACCGCCATAGCGCGTGACCTTGGCGTTGCATTGCCGTCGGAAGCGCTTCGATTTCGAGGGGCAATGACTGCATTCATCGATCGATTCGCGGAAGCACACAAGCGAAGACGACGAACGTAGGGCAGGGCATTCAAGCTTTTTAGCGCTGCCTGTTTTGTCTACCGGCTCTAATTTCTCTAGCAAACAAAATTCATCCCATGCCCACCTTGCTTGAACGCCTTATGTCGCGGGCCATAGCCGATCAACGCGAAGAAACGGCATTCTTTCGGGCGCTGATGAAAGCTACGATCTACGCTCATATTCCACTGACCGATCGTGTCGATGCCGCCGCGGATCGCGTCCGCTTCATACAATTCCATCGTCCAGAGAATGGTCAGCTGGTTCTGCCTTTCTTCACTGATAAGAAGAAAGCTCGTTTTGCGGCGCAGTCGGCAGCGCAAGTCATAGCGATGAACGGACGCCTCTTCCTGGAGCTCACTCGTGGTGCAACGCTCATGCTGGACCCTAACGACTGTCGTTGCACGCTCTATCCGGAAGAGGTTGAAGCATTACTACGAACCGGCCGCATCGCCACCGTCCAAAAATTTACCGTGCAAGAAAAGACCGCACTATGTGTCGGTCCGCCCCAGGACAGTCCTTCATGGCTGATCAACGAACTCATCCCTGCGTTGGCGAAATTGCCGTTTGTACAGACAGCCTATCTGGCCGGCTTGTACAGCAATGCAGACGCACCTAAGCAAACGGGGCTAATCATCGCTCTTGATGGTGAAAAGGCACATGCCGTGCGTGTCATTCATGCGATCGCCACCATCGTCCAGCCGTTGTGTGAGGCGCAAGACAGCCTACCTCTTGATCTGACGCATTTTGACGCAAAAATCAAAGTTCCCGTCTGGATTACTAAGCTCGCACTGCAGCCATTCTACGACCGGAGCTGGGGTGCGCGTTTGTATCAAAGACCCGAACCTAACACCGCTCCCCCAGTCTAGCCATTGCTTGGGGCGCTCGACGATAAACCTTCTTTATAGCGATTAGGTCAAGTTATCAGGGGTAGGGCGGACGTTGGTAGTGGAGTGCTCGCCAACAATCCGCGCGATGCTGCGGACTGTCTACCTCATGACGGTTGCTTAGGTCTCTCGATCATCGGTGTGAACAGCGTAGGTGATGCCGAGACGCGCGCGCTTAGCTAATGCATGCGTGTGCTGGTGGGGCAGGCCTCTGCTCCCTACGTCTGTTAGGAGGATTGGGTCGGGGTGAAGCAGCTCGCGATGAATTCAAGCGACCCGGCACTGGCCTTAACGCGACACGGAAATCAGCATCCACGTTGTGGCGAAGCCCATGACGATTGCGGTGATCCAGCCCAGCTGGATAACGAGCTTCGGTGCGGTGAACCTGCCCATTACCGATCGCCGCGAAGCCAGCAACGCGACAACGGCCACTAGCGGCACCGCCACCACGCCGTTGATGACGGCGCTCCAGAACAGCGCTTTCATCGGCGGGATGGGCGAGTATTGAATGATCATGGCGGCCAGCACGCTGACCGCGATGACGCCGTAGAAGCCACGCGCATCCTTGGCCTTGCGTTCCAGGCCCCATTGCCAACCCATCGCTTCGCACAATGCGTAGCTGGCGGAGCCGGCCAGCACCGGCACGCCGATCAGCCCGACACCGAGAATGCCCAATGCAAACAGGAGATAGGCCAGCTCGCCGGCCAATGGCCGCAGCGCACCTGCCGCTTGCGCTGCGGTCGTAATGTCGGTGACGCCCGCCACGTGCAGCGTGACGGCCGTGGCCAGGATGATGAAGTAGGCGGCGATGTTGGAATAGAACATGCCGTCCCAGGTATCCCATTTAATGCGGATCATTTCCGCTGACCCGGCAGCGGGATCCTGCGAGAGCGGCTTCGCGTTTGCATTCAGCCGCATGTCCTCCACTTCTTCGGAAGCTTGCCAGAAGAACAGGTAAGGGCTGATGGTGGTGCCGAATACCGCCACAACCATGGTGGCCGCATTGCTGCCGAACGTGAGATGCGGCCAGAGCGTGCGCCACGCCACTTCCTTCCACGGCACGTGCACGGTGAACAACACGGCGGCATAGGCGAGCAGCGAAAGCGTCAGCCATTTGAGGTAGAACACGTAACGGTGATACGGCACGGCGATCTGCAATGCCAAAGTGAACGCGACAAAAAACGCCGTCATGGCGTGCCGGTTGATCTTGGTGACCAGTTCGGCCACTTCACCCATGGCGGCGATGTCCGCGGAAATATTGAGCACGTTCGCGATCAGCAGCAGCGCTACCACCGCCTTGAGTACGACCGGCGGAAACGACAGCTTGATGTTGGCCGCCAGGCCCTTGCCGGTGGCGCGTCCGATCAGGGCGCACATGGACTGCACGGCCGACATCATTGGAAAGCTCAGCGGCATGGTCCACAACATGTTCAGCCCGAATTGCGCGCCCGCTTGCGAATAAGTGGCGATGCCGCTGGGATCGTCATCGGCCACGCCGGTGATAAGGCCGGGGCCGACGTGGGCCAAGGGATGCAACTTCAACCTTTTCCACGAAACTCTTTTCGGTTCGTGGCCAGGACTTGCCGCCACCGGCGCCGGCAGGTTGTTTTCGGGATCAGCCGGCTGTTCGCGCGTGGGCGTCAGCTTGGCATGGATGTCCCATCGAAAAGGCATGAGCTAGCGGCAGACCAGCACGGGTACATGGCTGCGCATCAGCACCTTTTGCGTTTCACTGCCAAGCACCAGCCGGTTGAGGCCATTGCGGCCGTGAGTGGCCATGACGATCAAGTCGCAATGGTGTTCGTCGACGGCGGCCACGATGGCTTCGCTCGGGCGTTCGCCGAAAACGTAGTGGCATTCGTACGGAACCTGCGCCTGCTTGGCCAAGTCCGTGGCTTGATCAAGATAGCGGGAGGCGCTTTGCACCGCATGTTGGCTGTAACGCAATTCGGTCGCAGCCAGAAACTCGGTCATGTAGGCGACGGCGTTGAAGGGCGGCACCACATGCAGGATCAGCACCTTGGCGCCGAAGGTCTTGGCGAGCTCCAGGCCGGCGGCAAGCGCGCGCAGCGACAGTTCCGAGCCGTCGATCGGCAGCAGGATGCGTTGAAACAACCCTTCAGGCTGCACGCTGCAGGGGGCCGATGAGACTTCGGGGGCGACGGACATGGGTGGAACCTCTGGTGTAGATCGCATTGCATGTTTGACGGTGTGCGTTGAGGGTCATGCTGGGACATCCAGCCGCAAGCGTATTGATCATCGTCAAATGGACGACACGAAGATGGAGCTTCGTTTTCGAATTGATCGACATCAAGACCTTCGCCGAGCAATTTTTCTAACCTGTGATCCAGTCAATGCGCTGCGGAGACAAGTATGAAAACCCATTCGTCTGAGCCCGCGTTTTCCAATTTATCCGTCTGCTTCCTGCTGATTGCAGTGGCCAGCGGCCTGGCCAGTTTCGTGCGAGGCTATGAATCCATCTGGTCTATCGCCGAGTGGATCTGCGGCGTCAGCGTGCTGGCGCTGGTAGCCAGTCTGATCACCGATGCGCGCAGGTGAGGGAGAAGGCGTCATGTTCAAGAACATCCTGCTGCCTACGGACGGTTCGGAGCAGTCGCTGCGCGCAGCGCAGCTTGGCATCGCCTTGGCCAGGAAGATGGGCGCAAAGGTGCATGCGTATCACGTGCTGGCTCCATTGGCGGCCGTCGCCGATTTCTCGGACCTGATCCGTCACGCTCCGGACGACTATCACCATCACGCGATCGGCCGCGCCCAGCGCAAGCTTGACCAGGTTCGTGCGCTGGCCGAGCAGGACGGCGTGCCGTTCGAAGGCGACTACGCGTTCGATCATCGGCCATATACCGCCATCCTGGGGGCTGCGCGCCAGTACGATTGCGATCTGATTGTGATGGGAACGCACGGGCGTACCGGCACGGATCACATGATGCTCGGCAGCGAGACCAACAAGGTGCTCAGTTGTGCCGACATTCCGGTGTTGGTTTGCCGTTGAATGATCGGCGATTGGCTCCGTGGCAGCCAGGAATAACATGCTGGCAGAGCGCTAAAGAAACCGGATCGTCATTCCGGCACAGGCCGGAATCCATGCTGCCCGTTGCGTAGAACTTCATTCAATCGACATGTATTCCACATGGATATAAATGGATTCCGGCCTGCACCGGAATGACGGTGAGGTGGCATAAACGATTACGCGCTGTGTGGCACTACCATCCTCAGTGCTGCATGAATACAGGAATGCCTGCATGCGCCATGACGTGGCGCGTGGCCCCGCCCAATACGCGTTGGCGAATGCGCGAGTGGCCATAGCCGCCCATCACCAGCAGATCCGCATGCGCTTCGCACGCTTTTTGCAGCAGCGCCTCGCCCGCCTTTCAGCGGATACGTCCAAATAATGCATCTTTACGGTGATGCCGTGATGCATCAGGTAAACCATGGGATCGGGTTCGATCACGCCCATGTCGCGATTATGCGCCGTGCGGAAATGGCCGTCGATCAAGACGACGGATTTGGCGAGCTGCAGTAGCGGCAGGGCGTGGTGCATGGCACGCGTGGATTCGATACTGCCGTTCCAGGCGATCACGATGCGTTCGAACGTGAGCGTGCGATTCCAGTTCGGCGGCAGCACCAGGCAGGGCACGCGGCTGCTCAACATGGCTTCGCCGAGGATGTCGAAGATCCGCGTGTCGTCCACCATGTCGCGTTCCAGTACCGCCAGATCGTGCCAGGCGCCGAGCTTGCGCAGCGTCGGTGCAATCGCCGTACGCGTGACCATCCATGACGCATGGGTTGCGCCATGGCCGCGCGCGAAAGCCTGGAAGGCCGCCGCATCGGCCAGGCAATCGTCATCCGTGTCGATCAGCAGGCTCAGCACGGTGGGCTCGTCCTCCAGCACGTGTTGGTCGCGCAGGGAACCCGGCACATAGCAACCGGTCACGTTGCTTTTCCATAGCGCGGCGATCTCGATGGCCGCCAGCACCGCAGGGCTCCATGGCGCCACGGACGTCGCCAAAGCGAGCACGTCGTAGAAGCGCGCGGGCGCTTGCAGATGAGCTGCCACGCCGGCGATCGAGGGATGGGATGCTTCGATGGTCATGACAAGCTCCGGCGCCGGTTACAAGGGCAGTGAATAGACCACCGTCCTGGGGTCGCCCGGACTCGACGCGCACGCGAAGCCCAGGAACCCGGCCAGTTCCCGCATGGGCTCGTTGGTGTTGTCGTCGATCGAGAACATCCGCTTGAAATGGTTCTTGCGTGCTACGTCGATCAGGTGCCGCATCAACAGCACGGCCAGCCCCCGGTGCCGCCAATCGTCGGCCACCGTGATGGCGCACTCGCACTGCTTGGCATCCCTGGTAGCCGAATAGCGACTGATACCCACTTCGCGCAGGCGTCCGTTGTCGTGCGCCAGAGCCACGAAGGCCATGTCGTGCACATAGTCCACATGCATCAGCCGGTCAACCAGCTGTTTGTCTGGCTCTTTGAAATCGCCAAGGAAACGATAGCGCCTCGCTTCGCTCGACAACTCGCGGATGAACGCTTCTTCGAGACCGCGATCCTCCGCGCGCAGCGGTCGGATCAGCACGCGCGTTCCATCGCGCAACGGTTCGATCCAATGATCGCCTTCCAGTGCGGGGAAGGGTGTTTCGAAGGAAGGCTGGTGGGCATTGGGAGACATGGCGAAACCCTCGCTTGGTGATGTCCGGAAAACGTGTATTACGTTTTAGCTGGATATCGCCAGGCAGCACTTGACGACGATCAATTGAAGGCGACTTGCGTGCGCAATGAAGCGATTTGATACATGTCAATGCGGGTTTGAGGCAGATAGGAGAAGTTAGGCCCATACCAGCGCATAGGGGATAAGACCATGCTCGAGCTGCTCGTCAATGTGGAAAACATGCGTGACGACGATCCGGCCGTGCAAATCGGCATGGCGCTGGCAAGCCGCCACAATGCCTTCGTTACCGGCCTGAACATCATCGAGGTCATCCCTTCGACCATGGCGATACCGGATGTTGTCGCGGTGCTGGAGTCCGAGGAGAAAGACGCCAGGGCCCGCGACGTGTGGTGGCTGGACAAATGCCGCAGCCATGGTGTCGACGGGGCGTGGGAAGTGATCCGTGGCGTGTATGTGCCGGTATTGGCGCGACGCTCGTGTATGGCCGACCTGACCGTATGCCGCCTTCCGAACGGCGGTGGCGTGCTCCCCAGCGGCATGGATTACATCACGCGTGCGCTGTTCTCGTCGGCATCGCCGATGCTGCTCGTTCCTGGCGGTTGTCCGTCGTCGTTCCGGCCGACACGCATTCTGGTCGCGTGGAACAGCACGCAGGAGGCGATGCGCGCCTTGCGTGCCGCGCTGCCGTTCCTGCACGAGGCGCAAATGGTGTGCCTGGCGGATGGCTCGACTAACGAATTGCCCGGCGTAGCGCCGCCACCGCTGCCGGTCGACGCCTGGCTGAAGCGACAGGGCGTTCGGTTGCACGCAGTACTGGATTTTCCAGGTTCAGCACGCGTCGGCGAGGCGTTGCTCGAGCAGGCGGCGGCGATGCAGGCTGACATGCTGGTGATGGGGGCGTGGGGGCATTCGCGCATCAATGAGCTGATTCTGGGCGGCACCACCCGATACGTTTTGCAGCACGCGAAGCTGCCAGTGCTGGTGGCACATTAAGGCAACATCAGCTTGCTCAGAACATCCTCACGCGCGCTGCAGCTTCTGTTCTTCAGGTGCCGACGGGAGAGACATTTCTTCCTGGCCTGCATAAGCCCGATCGTCGAGCTCCCGTTCGCCGATCGCGGCGCGCGATACCCGAAGCATCAACTCCGTCAGCGCAGCCATCACGTCGTCCAGGCAGACGATGCCGACCAGCCGGCCATCCTCATCCACGATCGGCAGGCGCCGCACATGGCTGCCGAGCATGATGTCGATCAGCTCGTCGATGGTGGCATCGGGGCGACACACCGCCAGCGGCGCGGATTCTATCTCGCCAAGGGGCCGGTCTTCATCGTTCTCGCCCGCCAGGATGCGCACGGCCAGGTCGCGATCGGTCACGATGCCGCTGGGCAATACGCCTAGCAACGTGTTCTTGGTGACGACCACGCAACCGACGTCGTGCTGCCGCATCGTGCGTGCGGCTTGCCGGATGCTGGATGTTTCATTCAACTGGATGACACGGCGGGTTCCGATATCTGCGGCGCGCATGGCGTTTCTCCCAAAGCTGGATCCATGCTGAGACGGAGCCGGGCCGGGCGCTTGATGCGCGTCAAGCCAGGCCGCGTTCGTTACATAGCGTTACAAACCGTTGCCAAGCCGACCTTTTGTGGTTACGCGCCATCTCTAGAGTGGGCCCCACAGCCAACCAGCGCTGCTTTTTGGGGAACTGACATGACCGCACTCGCACCCGCCGTCCGCGCCATACCCACAGGAAAGCCGTGCGCCATGCTGACGCTGGCGAATGATGAGATAGGCATCAATATCGAGTCATTGCGCCAACACGTGCCGGTGCGCCGCTGCAAGCATGTGGCCGGGCAGGGCATCTATCACGTGGGACAGCCTTTTCAGGCGATCTACCTGGTGCATGCCGGTTCCTACAAAACCTGCGAGCTTGCCGACGACGGACGCGAGCAAGTCACCGGTTTTCGTATGCGCGGTGAATTGATCGGGGTGGAATCGATCGGCCTGAAGACTTATTCCTGCGACGTGATCGCGCTGGAAGACAGCGAAGCCTGGGAGCTGCCTTATCCAGCCGTGCTGCGCGCCTGCCTGCACGAGCCGGAACTGCACGCGCGCATCACGGGTGCGCTGGCTGCCGAAATCCGCAGCGACCGCTCGTGGATGCTGATGCTCGGAACGCTGGCGGCCGAGCGCCGCGTGGCCGCTTTTCTGCTGGATGTCGCCGCGCGCTACGCCCGCCTGGGATTCAGCGCGAAACATTTCATCCTGCGCATGAGCCGCATCGACATGGCGAGCTTCCTGGCCCTCAAGCACGAAACCGTCAGCCGCGCCTTGTCGCGGCTGGACGAACTTAATGTCATCACCGTGCAGCGCCGCGAAGTGCAAGTGCTCGATGTGGATGGACTGCGTGCCTTGGCGGGAGCTGCGCATTGAGGCAACACAGTCGCCGTTATCGGCCCTGCCTGTACGCAGGCCATAACCGCGCAGCCCAACTGGTTCAGATCGGTTCGCGGTCCAGCATGCGGCGCACCGCACTGCCGAGCTGCTCGCGCCGGTAGGGCTTGCGTAACAGCTCGAACGTGCCGAAGGTGTGGGGATCGATACCCAACGAGGCGTATTCGTAGCCGGACGTAAACAACACCGGCAAATACGCATTCTGCTCGCGTGCCTTGGCCGCCAGTTCGAAACCGGTCATGTCGCCGCCCAGCACGACATCTGTAAAGAGCAGATCGATACCCTGCTGCGTGGACAACAGTCGTAACGCCGCTTCGGCGTCGCTTGCCTCCAACGGCACGTAACCCAGCGTGCGCAGGAAGGCGACGGCGACGCGCCGTACCTCGGCTTCATCCTCTACTACCAGCACGGTCTCGTGGCCTTTGCGCGATTGCGGCACCGGTGTGTCGTCCGCCGATGTCGTGGTGGCCACCGGCAGATAAAGCTCCACGCGCGTACCGTGCCCAACCTGGCTTTCGATGTTCAGATGCCCGCCGGATTGCTTCACGAAGCCGTACACCATACTCAACCCAAGACCGCTGCCTTTGCCGACGCCTTTGGTGGTGAAGAAAGGCTCAAGCACGTGCGCGAGGATTTCCGGCCGCATGCCTTCGCCGGTATCCCCCACGGCGAACCTCACGTACGAACCCGGCGCCAGGCGCGCGTCGGCATCGGCGCTGGATACGTGGTGGGGATGTGCAGTAATAGAGAGACGCCCGCCGCGCGGCATGGCGTCGCGCGCGTTCAAGGCCAGGTTGAGCAGCGCTGCCTCGAGTTCGCCTGGATCGGCGTACACGGCTGGCACATCGCTGGCGCATTCGGCCATCACCGAAATGCGTTCGCCGAGCGTGCGACCGAGCATGTCGCTGAGATCGGCCAGCAGTTGCACTGTGCGCACCGCTCGTGGCAACAAATGTTGGCGGCGGGAGAATGCCAGCAGCTTGCGCGTCAGCGCCGCGCCGCGGTCTACCGCGCGGGAGGCGCTTTCCAGGGTTTCACGCGTGGCCGGATCTTCCGGTGCATCCGCTTCCAGGAGTTGCAGATTGCCCGAGATCACGGTGAGCAGATTATTGAAATCGTGCGCAATGCCACCAGTGAGCTGGCCCAGCGCATCCAGGCGTTGGGCATGCGCGAGCTGTTCTTCGCTGCGCCCGCGCTGAATGGCCGCGGCCAGGATGTTGGCCATGGATTGCAGGAATTGCAGCCGGTCGCGATCGAACGAACCGTGTTCGTGCGACAGCGCCAACAGCAGTCCCATCGGCCCGCGTCGATCCAGCAGCGGCGCCACCGCGGCATCGGTAAAGTCGCTGGCCAGGGTGGGGCATATATTCCGAAGGCTGTCGATGACGGCGATCTGCGCTTCGGCTTCGCCGGTGGCAATCGCCTGCAATGCGGCATTGCGCGCAATGTCGGCCAGCACCTGTTCCGGCAGTCCGACGGCAGCGGGCACCTGCAAGCCAACGTGGCGCGGATCGATCAGCATGATGGCTGCGGTGGTAATGCCCAGCGTCGAGGCAATCAAACGGGGTATCTCGCCGATCGCCTGCTCGTCGTGCGACGCTTCCAGCAGACGCCGGCTGATTTGCGCCACTACCGCGTCGAAGCGCGCGCGTTCCAGCGCCTGGCGCGCGCGCTGCGTTTCGGAGATGTCGCGGATCGAGGCGGCAAACAGCGTGCCCATCGACGAAGCGACCGGGCTCAAGCCGATTTCCACCGGAAAGGATTGTCCGTCGGCGCGCACACCGACCAGCTCGTTGCCCGCGCCCATCGGGCGCACGCGCGGGTGCGCCATGTAGTGGGTGCGATGCGCGATATGCGCCTGCCGTGCGGCCGCCGGCAGCAGCGCCTCGACCCGCAGGCCGGCCAGCATGCCGCTGTCGTAGCCGAACAGGCGCTCCGCGTGCGCGTTGGCGAGCACGATCGCGCCCTGCGCGTCCGTCACGATCATCGCGTCCGGTGCGGTTTCGAACAGCGCGCGGAACAGGCTGGCGTCGGATACCTGGATGGAAGGGCTGTCGTTCATAGGCGTTGTACGACGGGTGAGAAGAGGTAGCCGGCGCCGCGAATCGACTTGATGCGCTGGGGATTGGCCGGATCGAGCTCGATCTTGCGCCGCAGCCGGCCGATCTGCACGTCGATCGAGCGGTCGTAGGGGCCGGCGTCGCGCCCATGAACATGCGTCATCAGCTGATCGCGGCTGAGCACCTTGTTGGCCTGCTCCACCAGCACGCGCAGCAGCGTGAACTCGCCGCTGGTGAGTGCGATCGGTTCATCGCGCGGACCGGACAGGCTGTGCGACTGGATGTCCAGCACATAACCGTCGAAGGCATAGCACTTCGGTTCCTCGCTCGGCGTGGCGGCCTTGGGCTGCGCGTTCGAAAACCGGCGCAATACGCTGCGCACACGCGCCAGCAATTCGCGCAGGTCGAACGGCTTGGTGACGTAATCGTCCGCGCCCAGTTCCAGCCCCACCACGCGATCCACCGATTCGCCGCGCCCGGTCACGATGATCACCGGCCCATGCCAATGCTCGCGCAAATGGCGTGTCAGGCTCAGGCCGTCTTCGCCGGGCAGCCCCAAGTCGAGCATGACGATGTCGACCGGTTCGGCGTCGACGATGCGACGCATCTGCACGCCGTCGCTCGCGGTGGTGACCCGGAACCCGTTGCTGGTGAAATAACGACTAAGGACGTGCGCAATCTCGGCGTCGTCGTCCACCACCAGCACGTGTTGAGGCATCGGCGAAGCAGGATTAGGTGAAGTAACCATCCGGACTTTGTTTCCAATGACGCGCCTTGGATGCGGCAAGCATACGCCACCGGCAAGGCCGCGCAGCCGTGCCGGAACGGCTTGATTTCGCTCAAACGGCGCCGTGCGCACTTTTCTAGAGTGGCGGCATGGACGATATCGCCATCCACGCTACCGCTCTGACCAAATCCTTCGGTGAAGGCGCGGCGGTCACGATCGGCGTGTTCGACGCAACTTTCCAGGCGCGCTACGGGGAGATACTGTTCATCGTAGGGCCTTCAGGTAGCGGCAAAACGACGCTGCTCAGCATGATCTCGGGCATTCGTCGGTGGTTTTGCGTACGAAGAAATTGTCGAGCCTGGCGGTGCCAACGATGGCAGGCGGGCGCCGCATGGTCATGGCTCAATGCCCATGTAGCGGCGTCGTATAGGGCGATGGCGTAACTATTTCCCGCCAGCGTTCGGCATAGCAGAGCTTGGCCAGGAAGCGGTCGAGTTTCTGTGGGTGGCGCCGGTGCGCCAGATCGCTGCGGCGTACGGCAAGCGTGGCAATGGGCGCCTTGCCGGTCAGGTTGCGCATGTCTTCAAAAGCGGTTTTGTAGCCGCGGCCCCATAAGTGCAGAAATAAGCGGTGGCGGGCAGGGCATGCGCGGCATCGTGCAGGAAGCGCCGCATCGGGCACGACGCATGGGCTGCCCATACCGGGGTACCCAGCAGGACCAGGTCATAATCGGCCGGATCGACGTCCAGCGGATCGATCTGCGGCAGCACGCCGCGCGAGGCCTGCACCAGCGAACGCATGTATCCCCTCATGCCCGCCCTGGATTGCTGCTCTTGAATGGCCATCATGTCTGCGCCCAGTTCATCGGCGAGCTCAGCGGCCAGCGTCCGGGTGGCTCCGGAACGGCTGAAATAGATGATCAGTTTGCGGCCCATATCGGTCACGCCTTGCTGGAGATCGTGTCTTGCATGCATCGTCTTCCGGCGCGCGATGACGCGGCTTGATTACCGTCAAGTGCGGCGAAGTTTGCAAAAAGCTTCGTTTCGATGACTTGAATCAATGCGCTTTAGGGTGCCTGCCTGCGGTGAATCAGCTTTTTCGGCTTCACCGAGGAGGATTTACCCACGCGTCCCTATCAACGTTTTGTATATATATCGCTGAGTACGCTGGCCCCCGCATTGGTCGGTTGCACCGGCAACGTAAAAAAAAGCCGATTTCGGTTCGGCACTCGGGCCGGCTACTCGGCCGGCCGATCATTACGCGTCTCGCGTGCGCGGCTGCCATCCGCGCCATTGCCTGCAGAGTCGGCGTTGATAACCTGGTAGCGTTGACGACTGATCGAACGGAGAAGATGGGTATGAGCTATCGCGAAGAATTCATCGTGCATCCCGGCTCCAAGCTGCGCCTCGACCACATAGATCCCGCCTATAAGGGCAAGCATGAGTCGCATGAAAAAGCCCGGCCATTGATTGCCGAATCGCTTGCCAACATGGAGCGATTGCAATACCTGCTCTATGCCAATGCGAGCCGCTCGCTGCTCATCGTGCTGCAAGGACTCGATGCCGCCGGCAAGGACGGTGTTGTCCGGCATCTGTTCACAGGAATGAATCCACAGGGTACACGCGTCTTCAGCTTCAAGGAACCAAGTGCGGAAGATCGCGCCCACGATTTTCTATGGCGCATTCACCAGCGCGCACCCGGCCGCGGCGAGGTGGTTATCTATAACCGCTCGCATTACGAGGATGTGCTGATTGTGCGCGTGCATGAGTCGGTCCCGCGCGAGGTATGGTCGCAACGTTATGCATCGATCAACGACTTCGAGACGATGCTGACGGCAAACGGTACGCAGGTTCTGAAATTCTATTTGCATATCAGTGCCGAAGAGCAACTGGAGCGCTTCAAGCGGCGGCTGGACGATCCGGCGCGGCAGTGGAAAATCAGCGAAAGCGACTATTCCGAACGCTTGTTTTGGCCGCAATACATCGAAGCCTACGAGGAAGCGATCGAGCGAACGAGCACGAAGCATGCGCCGTGGTTCGTGATCCCGGCGAACCATAAGTGGTTCCGTGACCTGGCGATCTCGCAAATCGTCGCCGATACCATGAGCGACATGAAGCTAAACCTTCCCCCGGCGCGCGTCGACCTGGCGGAGATACGCAGGAAATATCATGCCGCCCAGAAGAACTCCTGAGTTCTGCCGGGGCCGGTCGATCACGACATGACAACCTTCAACGCAATCGCTCAGCCGCGTGGCGGATGTTGCCTGGCCGCAAACTGGTCATACGCCTCCACTGCTTGTGCCGCGTACATCGCGCTGGGCCCGGCGCCCATGTAGATCGCAAGACCCATGGTTTCCATGATTTCCTCGCGGGTGGCGCCTTGCTTGACCGCCGCTTCCGCGTGAAACGCGATGCAGGCGTCGCAACGGACTGCCACGGCGATGCCTAAGGCGAGCAGCTCCTTGGTTTTCGTATCCAATGCTTTGGGCGCCAGCGCTGCGCGGGCCAGTGCGGAGAAGGCGTGCATTGTTTCCGGTGCGCCGGTCCTTACTTCTTTCAGTGCTTGCGAAAGCTCCACGGTCATTTCGGTCCAGGGTTTGTGCATGATGGCTTTCCTCGTAGGTAGAAATCAGCTGGCTGCATAGCCGGCGTCGAACTGGCTCAGACTGTTTCAGTCATACCGTGGTAGATCTCTTCCTCTTGGACAAAGTGCAAGCGCAAGATGGCATCCAGTCCATACAGCATCCGCTGCATGTCCTGGATGGCCTCGGGAGAAAGCGGACCCTCAGGCAGATCTTCGGTCGTATGGTGAAACAAACGCCCGAGCCGAAGAATCTCGCGATGCGTACGGCTTAGCGGTGCCAGCGAATCGCCGCCGCCGAGCATGGTTTCGAGCCTTGGATACAGTTGTTTTTCGTCGTCGCGTTCGTGCGGAAGAAGCGTGTTGTTCAGCAGCCCATCCAGCTCGGCGAGTTCAGCATGAACGACATCCTGGGGAAGCACAGGCAGGCGATCCGCGCATGCTCGAATACGATCGAGCACCGGGGCGAGTTCGCGGTGCTCAGCCGCGAGCCGGGCATTTTCGGTCGCGTCGAGCCGCCCGTGGCTTCCGTCGATCGACGTTACCCGAAGTACGCGCAGTGCGTTGAGAATTACGGCGATGTCGATACCTTCCTGCAAGATGGCGCCTGCAATGGGAGGCAGGTAACCCAGCGCCGCGAACACCATCGCAATCAGGGACATGCCCATCCCCGCAATGACGCTTTGCAGGGCGATCTTCCGTGCGCGGCGAGCAATCACGAGCGCCTCGGCCAGGCGGTCCAACCGGTCGACCAATAGCACGATGCCGGCAGCTTCCGTAGAAGCGGCAGCGCCTCGCGCGCCCATCGCCACCCCCACGTCCGCTGCAGCCAGCGCCGGCGCATCGTTGATGCCGTCACCCACCATGATCGTCGTGTTCGCAGGCTTGGCTGCTTTGATCGCGGTCAATTTGTCGCTTGGCGCCTGATCGGCCAGGACTTCATCCACGCCCAGCGCTTCCCCGATGGTTTCGGCAATGTCGCGGTGATCCCCGGTCAACATCACGGTACGCCGAACGCCGGCGCGCCGAAGCTGCCTGATGGCCCGGGGCGTATCCAGCCGTATCTCATCGCCCAGCAGCAGGGCGCCGGCCATGGCGCCATCCATGGCCACGAATACGCCGGCGCTGCCCTCGCGGCGCATGCGTTTGCGCAGCATGTCGGCCCACTGCGCAGCCGGAGTGATCTTTGCGACGAAGCCGTAACTGCCGATGGCGACGCGGTGCTCCCCAACCGTGCCGATCAGGCCCGCACCGTGCTCTTCGCGCACATCTGACGGCGTGGTCAAAGGAAGGTTCCTTTTCCGCGCAAACGACACAATGGCCTCAGCGAGCACGTGCTGGGACACCTGTTCGACCGATGCGGCCAATCTCAACAACTCGTCCGGATCGAGCGATCCCGTCGTTTCAATGGCCGTCAGGCGCGCGTGTCCTGTGGTCAACGTACCGGTCTTGTCGAAGAAAAGAACATTGCCTTGAGCAAGCCGCTCGAGCACGCCGCCGCCTTTGACAAGCACGCCCCGCGATGCGCAGCGCGACATGCCGGAAACGATCGCGACGGGTACGGCCAGAATGAGAGGGCACGGGGTGGCGACCACCAGAACGGCCAGGGCGCGAACGGGATCGCCCGACAGCAGCCATGCGGCTGCCGCAAGCCCGAGCGCCAAGGGGAAAAATATCAGCGCATAGCGATCGGCCAGGCGCGACGAGGGCGCCTTGGCCCGCTGGGCGGCTTCGACCAGCCGAACGATGCCGGAAAATGTACTGTCGGCCGCGGATGTCGTTGCCAGCATGTCAAAAGGCCCCGCGGCATTGAGTACGCCGCTACGTACCATCTCGCCCCGTGCATGCCGCACCGGCAGCGATTCACCAGTCAACGCCGATTCGTCAAGCACGGCAGCCTCCGATTCGATCAAGCCATCGACCGGAACAACCTCTCCGCCACGAATGAGAAGACGGTCGCCTGGTGTTACTTCCGAAATGGGAATGAGGCTGAGCGCGTCGCCCAGATATTTGCTCGCGGTTTTTGGAGCGCGACTCAGTAACGCCGACATCGTCCGCCTGGCTTTGCCTTCGGCGTAATCTTCCAGTGATCGCCCGCTGGCAAACATGAGGGCGATCACGGCGGCCGTCAGATTTTCTCCCAGGACGATCGCACCGGCGATGGCAAGCAGCGCAATGATGTCCACGCCCACATCGCGCCGTAGCAGTCGGATGATGCTGGTGATCACTATCCAGATCGCCACCGTGGACGAGCCTGCGATCCAGACATATCGGCCGATCACCTCATGGCCGGTCAGGCGCATGACCAGACCAAGCAGTAGCGTCAACGCGGTGAGAGCGGCAAGGATGCGACTGATCATAGGACTGCCATGGCCGCCTGTGTCTTACACCTTTAGCCAGTGATTCAAGCCGGTGTAAACACCTTGTGACGCCAAGACAACCAGCAGGATTCCCGCGATAGCGATCGCAAGTCCTGCCCAAATGGTGACGCCGTCCCTTTCCATCATGCCCAACGAGAACAGCGAAATCGCCATGCCGGGAACGAAATGGCCCAATGGAATGGGCAACGTAATGATGATGGCGAGAATCAGGCAGATAACGCCGATCGGTACGCGCATCCAATCGCCGGCTAGCCACCGCTTTCTTGGGCGAACGATTTTCTCGAGGCGTTTCAAGGTAGGAAGCACGCCGCGAATCGCCTTGGCGAAAGTTGCCGCTTCGATCGAGCGACGCGCAAGACGTTCGGGAATCCATGCGTGAGCACGGCCTGCTGCGAGTTGAACGGAGATCAATACCATGCAGGCGCCGAACGGAACCGAGACGCCCGGCAAGGGAATGGGGAAGACCATCGGAAGCGCCAGCAAAAGAAGCAATGCCCAGATGGAACGGTCATCGAGCAACTTCAGAACCATGCCGATCGAAATGCGCTCACCGCCAAGCGACGATGCGCGGCTTTCCAGGACCATCGACAGCGGCGCCGGATGAGACGTGCCGGGCGGCGAAACGTAGGGCCCGCCGCTCGCGGATTCATCACCATCCTTGTGCTTGGAAGGAGTGAGAGCGTCTGTCATAACATTCTCTTCAGCGTATTGTCGCGCCGCATGAAGTGATGCCACAGCGCTGCAAGGATATGCACGGCGATCACCGCGTAAAAGACATTTGCAATCAGCTCATGCACTTCGCCGACGATTTCCTTGGCCTGCGAATCGGGATGAACCAGCGCGGGAAGATGCCACCCAAGCCAAGGCAGGATGATTTGTTCTCCGCCATAGCTCACCTGCAGCCAGCCGAGGACAGGTTCCACGATCAAGAACGTGTACAGCGCAAGGTGTACGAGGCGTGCGGTCAAGGCCGTGATGGAGCCCGGTGCCGGAAGGATCGGTGGCGTCGGAGCGTAGATTCGCAGAAGAAGCCGCGGAATGACGAACATCAGAACGATGATCCCGGCAACATAGTGCCACTGCATCGGCTGCATGCCCATTGTGGCAACCCCGCCTTCCTCGCTGCCTTCGCCCATGTTTGCGAAGAGATATGCGGCCAGGATGGCTACTACGGTCGCCCAGTGGATGATTCGAAGGCTCAAGCCGTACCGGTTGGGGGACATGGACATGGAATCGTTCCTCAGATCTTCATGTATTTCTGGAAACTTGTGTGCTTTTCATTGGCGAGCTCTTCAGTTCGTCAACAAGCAATGCCATTGAGTCACCGCGAACAGGTTGGGGGCTTGACGTACGTCAAGCACGAAGCGAATGGAGCGTTGCCCAGTACTGGTGGGACACGTCCGACAATCGAAATTTTCGGCCCTAGATAAGCCACAAGGTGACTGCGAAGCCCGCCAGGACGCCGAGCGTGCCGGACACTACACGCAATGCGTAGCCATGAGGTCCCTTGCTCAAGGCGATGGCGCATTTGAGCGAGGAGTTGGAGGCCAACGCAGCAAGAACACACCATGAGGCTTGCTGCAGATCGATATGGCCAGTCGACACGGCTTGCGCTGCGGATGCGGCGGCGGCGTGCACGTCGGCGAAACCTGAGACCGCCATGATCCACGGCAAGCTGGCTTTCCCAAGGTAGCTGCGAAGTATGGCGCTCGCCAGCATGATTCCACCCAAAAGCAAGACGAAACCCAGTACGGCGCGCATCTTGAACGGGCGCTCGCCTGCAAGCGCCGCCGCATCATGGCCTGACTTCCAGGATTTCCAACTGCTTGAAATTGCTGCGATGATTGCAGCGATACCGGCGGCCAGTAACGGCAGCGCCAGATACCCTAGCAACGCCTGCGAGAGCAACCCGGTCACGACGGCCAATTGCGCTACGGTTCCCACATTGGAGATGACGGCCGCGCTCGCGGCGGCAGCGGCAAGGGCCGGTGTATCTCTTGCACGCTCCGCCATCGTCCCGATCGTGGCCGTACTGGAGACAAAGCCGCTCGCCAGGCCGGCGAGCGGGAGTCCAAACTTCGTCCCCAGCGCGCGCATCGCCAGATATCCCAGAGACGCAATGGACATGACGGCCACCACCAGAAACCAGAGTCGCCTGGGATTGAAAGCGTCCCACGGGTCAAGGCTGCGGTCAGGCAGCAGCGGAAGAACGACAAACGAAGCGGCTGCGAGTATCAAGAGGTCGTGCAGCTCCTTTGCGGACAACCATTTGCGCGACAGCTGATGAAGTTTGTATTTGCTTGCCAGGAGTATTGCCACGGTGACGCCCAAGCCGGCGGAAAAGGCAGGCGACGACATCGAGAGTATGCCCAGCAAAAATGTAATGAGCATGGCCATTTCGGTTGCGACACCCGGATCCTTTTCATTGGTCCGTACGTAGCTGGCGATGGCTACCGCCGTAACGAATAGCGCCGAGGCATAAATGGCGGCATCGCCAATGAGACAGGCTGTCGCGCCGGCCAGACCCAACAGCGGAAAGGTGCGAACGCCGGCCTGGGCTTGCATGGGGCCCATGCGCTTATTGCGCTCTCGCTCCAGCCCGATAAGAAGACCAATAGCGAGCGAGACGCCAAGACCTAACGTGGTTGACGAAACATCTGCGGTGGCGTGGCTTGGCAACATGCAAACCTCTCGGGCCTATTCACCATGTTTCAAATTTGCATTGAAGCGCACATGGCTCTACATCGAATTGCTGGCGGGCTTGGCTGCCATATCAGTCGAATGTGTCCCTCGCTCTATTGACGCAAATCAATCCAAGTATGAGATCGATCGAGAATCGAAAAGAATGGTGAAGATCGTGGTGCCACGATCTACCGACCGGCGCGCTGGTCGGCGGCAGACCCATCCGATCTTGCCAGCCAACCTGATCACTGGCGGGGCAGGTCGTCGGCGTCGTACTGATTGCGCGGATTCCATAGCATCCATCCATGGGAACCGGCTGCGTCGGCGGCATCGGTTTGCGCACGGATCGCGGTGGCGTCGAACACCCGATGATCGAACGCATAGTCACGAAACGCCTGCAGCCATGGACGAAAACGTACGCCCGGCAATCCGGTTCGCTTTATCGCCTCGGCCAGCGAGCGCCCGACGATCTGGCCCGGCTCGACGGTTGGATCGGTGATGCCGGGCAGGCCCCAGGTGAAACCGGACGGATACAGCATGGGAGAAATGTAATCGAGCGGCGCATCGAGCAGTTCGATCTGCTGGCCGATCGCCGTGTCATTGGTGTTCCAGCACACGTAACCGAAAATATCGGCCGCGACGAACACATTGTAGGGCGCAAGCCTGGCGCGAGCGGCTTGCAGAAAACCCGTAATAGCCGCGGTCCGATTGGTGCGGTTGTTCGGCAGTGAAAATACCGGGCCGCGCTGGTCGGGAAAACGCACATAGTCGAACTGGATTTCGTCGAAACCCATGCGGGCCGCTTCTTCGGCGATATCGAGATTGTGCTGCCAGACGTCGCGTGAAAACGGATCCATCCATTGCAGACCTTCGCGATCCCGCCATGGCCTGCCTTCAGCGTCGCGCACGCTCCACTCGGGATGCGCTTGGGCAAGCGGATCGTCCTTGAACACCACGATGCGCGCGATCAGGTACAGGTGCCGGGCATGCAGTTCGGCGAGCAGCGCAGGGAAGTCCCTTGCCATGGACACTCGTTCACTGGTCTTGGCGGCCGCACCGATCGCCTCACGCGCATGGCTGCGGTAAGGCGTCAGACCACGGTCGCCCTTCACGTCGATGACCAGTGCGTTGATCGCGGTGTGTTGCGCCAGGTTCGCCGCTGCGCCGCGCAGCGTGGTGCTGGTGATGCCGTATACCGATAGATAGACCGCCTTGGGTCGGAACGGCGTCAACGTGAGCGTCACCGGGTCATCGCCCGAGACATGCACTTCGGTACGCAGATAGCCTGGTGCGCGTGCGGCGATGCTTGCCGCTGCCTGACTGGTATCGAACCATCCGCGTTCGTCGGTACGCGTGACACCGGCCGCCGTGGTGACGATGGCATCGGCGACCGGCCTGAGCGTGCTTGCGTCGATGACGATACCGGTCACGGCCAGGGCGCCCTGGCTTGCCAATAGGGCAACCGTAGCAAGCGCGACGAACATCGCGTATGCGCGGATTCGGCGCAAAGCGGTCATGGGAGCTCTCCTGCTTTGGCGACAGGCTGCACGCCCGGTTCACCCAGCAAGTGCGCGAACGCACGCGGCCCGTAGGCATCCACCATCAAGAAACGCGGCAACGCGAGCAGTCGCGCGTGCCGATTCGCTTTGCGCGCCTCCAGCGTGAAGGCCGCCACATAGCCGTCGTCGGCGGCAAGCGCGATCAGCTCGTCGTCGTAGATGCCGAATGGCCAGGCGAGCATGTCCACGTGCGAACCGGTTTCCGACTCGATGCGCTGGCGCGAAGCGTCCAGTTGCCGGCGCGCGAATTGCCGGAAATCCTCCGCAGTGCGGTGCCTCCGTTCAAGCTTGAAATTGGGGTGCCAGTAGGTGTGCGACTGGATATCGAACCAGCCGGTTTGCCTAAGCGTGCGCAACTGCTCCCAGGTCATTGCGTACGACGCATTGGAAATCGCCGATGGATAAATGAACAGCGTGACCGGAAAGCGTTCGCGCAACACGATCGGCAGCAGCTTCTCGAACACCGAGCGATGCCCATCGTCGACGGTGATGGCCACGGGTTTCGGCGGTAGTGAGATGGAAGGATCGTGCAATCCATCGACCGCCTCGCGCAGCGGCACGATGTGGTAGCCGTGCTCGTGAAGAAAACGCAACTGGCTCTCGAACGTTGCCATGCGTACCGTCATCGAATCGTCCGCGGTATCGGAAAAGCGGTGATACACGAGAATGGTGACACCGGCGCCGTCGGCCTGAGCCGCGCCGGCGGCAGCCCACGCCACGCTGCTCAAGCAGGCCAGCGCGGCGCAAAAAACGGTTCGCCATACTGCGTTGCGAACAGGTGCCTGCCTTCGGCGATACCTATCACAAGTCGCCATGCGGGCAGGGGTATCGCCCTCATCGACACGCCCCCTGTTTTTTCCGTACATGACGACCTCGCACGACGCGCCCGCAAGCGCCACAGCCAAATGCATGGATGAGCTGTATCTATCGTGCTTGTGTCGCCGAACCGGGCACATGATGCAGATCAATTGCGGGCACGGCGGCGCCTGGCCGGCAACGCTTGCTCTTGTGTGTCGTAGGGCAGGGAAACAGGGTAGGTGCCGAGCACGCGTCGGCTTGACCTGCATCAACGAGCGGCCGCCACGCCGCTGGCATGGTGGTGCTACTGCCGAGGAGCGCCACGTGACTCATTTGAAGGCATCCGCCGCCGCTACGCTCGATCCATCCGTGCATGCCCTGCAGGCGCGTTGGAGCGCGTCGTTGTCGATGGAATCGTTGTACCTGGCGTTCGCCGATTGGTGGTTGCACCTGATGCGTTCGCCGGGCAAGCGCCTGGATTTGCTCGAGCTTGGCTTGGCGCAGGCGCAACAACTTCATGCTTATCTGCTCAAGTGCGCGCTGCCTTGCGAAAATCCGGCCACACCGTGTGCGGTACCGCCGGCAAGCGACCGGCGCTTCGCCGATGCGGCGTGGCAATGCTGGCCGTTCAACGTGCTGCATCAGCATTTTCTGCTGCAGCAACGCTGGTGGCACGCCGCCATCATCGGCGTGCACGGCGTATCGCAGCATCATCAAGACGTGATGGATTTCGTTGCGCGCCAATGGCTGGACGTGTTCTCGCCCGGCAATTTCGCGCTCACCAATCCGGTGGTGCTTGGGCGCACACAGCGCGAAGGTGGGCGCAATCTCGTGCGCGGAACGCTGAACTGGATGGACGATGTGATGCGCCATATCACGGGCGCGTCCGCGATCGGCACCGATCGTTTCGTGGTCGGACGTGATGTCGCCGTCACGCCTGGACGGGTCGTGCTGCGCAACGAGCTGATCGAGCTGATCCAGTACGCGCCCGCAACGGAAACGGTACGACCCGAGCCGATCCTGCTGGTGCCGGCATGGATCATGAAGTACTACGTACTCGACCTGTCGCCCGGCAACTCGCTGATCCGCTACCTGGTAGGGCAGGGCTACACCGTGTTCTGCATCTCATGGAAGAACCCGGATCGCGGCGATGCTTCTTTGAGCATGGACGACTATCTGAACCTCGGCGTGCGCGCCGCACTCGGCACCATCAACAACCTGCTTTCACCGCGTCGCGTGCATGCAGTCGGCTATTGCCTGGGCGGCACCTTGCTGGCGATCGCCGCGGCAGCGATGGCGCGCGAGGGCGACGATCGCCTGGCGTCGCTGACGCTGCTGGCTGCGCAAACCGATTTCACCGAGCCCGGCGAACTGGCGCTGTTCATCGACGAAAGCCAGATTTCCCTGCTGGAAGACCAGATGGGACAAGCCGGTTATCTCACCGCCTCGCAAATGGCCGGTGCGTTCCAGATGCTGCGTTCCTATGATCTTTTGTGGTCGCGGATGGTCAACGACTATCTGCTCGGCGAGCGGAGCGCCATGAACGATTTAATGGCATGGAATGCGGATGCCACGCGCATGCCGGCCACCATGCACTCGCAATACCTGCGCCGCCTTTATCTCAACAATGACCTGGCCGCAGGCCGCTATGCGGTGGACGGCAAGCCGGTCGAGCTGAAGGACATCGCCGTGCCGATGTTTTGCGTGGCGAACGAAACCGATCACGTCGCCCCATGGCAGTCGGTCTACAAGGTGCATCACCTGTTTACCGACGAGGTGACCTTCGTGCTCACCAGTGGCGGGCACAACGCGGGCATCGTCAGCGAACCGGGTCATCCCGGGCGCCGGTTCCGCATGTTGGCGCGGCCGCGCGGCGCGCGCAGCTTGTCCTGCCAAAGCTGGCTGTCCCGGGCATCGCGCAAAGAGGGCTCTTGGTGGCCGGCATGGACGCAGTGGCTGGACGCGCACTCCGGTGCGCCCGTGCCACCACCATCGATGGGCATGCCGGGAGGCGGGCAGAACAGCCTGCCGCCGGCTCCCGGTCACTACGTATTGGAGAAATGAGCGTGGGCGCTTTGCACATGCCTGTTCGCCAAGAACGCTCCCGCCACCTGCGTGCGGCAGGGAAGAGAGCGAATGCGCCGAACGTCGGCGACACGATCCATCCGCGAGGAATTGAACCATGACCACGCAAAACGACATTCCCTTCGACCTGTACAAGGCCAACCTGCAATTTACCCTGCGTACCAACAAACTGCTGAAAGAATGCGGCCAGCGTTGGCTCGACACCTTCGATCACGCAATGGGCGAAAGCATCGCCGGGAGCCAGGAAGAGATCGACAAGCTTTCGCTGGACGACAACTGGCAATCGTTTGCTGCCGTTCCCGGCGAAACCCTGGTACGGCTGATGCAGGAGCGCGTGGGTGATGCGCAGGCGGTTGCACAGGCAGCCGTCACCAACCAGACCCGTTTCCTGACCGGCCTGCAGGATGCCTTCTTGATCTGGCAACGCGATACCGCCAAAGCCATGGGCGGCGTGGGAGCGGCCAAGCCGTTGAATGCAGCGTTGGGCGATTTCTTCAAGCTGTTCGCCAACGCAACGAATATGGCAACGGGAAGCGGCCATGAGCACTGAGCGCGTGGCGCTGGTGACCGGCGGCATGGGCGGCATCGGCGCGGCGATCGCCAAAACCTTGCACGATGCCGGCCATACCGTGCTGGTGACGCACTCGCCGCACAACGATCACGTGGGGATCTGGCTGGAACAGCAGGCGACACAGGGCTATCGATACAAGACCTATGCCGTGGATGTGGCCGATTTCGATTCGTGCCAGCGCATGGCCGCCCAGATTGCCGACGACCACTACAGCGTCGACATCCTGGTCAACAACGCCGGCATCACTCGCGATGGGCGTTTCCTCAAGATGACGCAGGAAGATTGGGAAACAGTGATGCACACGGACCTGGATTCGATGTTCAACGTCACCAAGCCATTTTGTGCCGGCATGGTGGAGCGCGGCTGGGGACGCATCGTGAACATTAGCTCCATCAACGGTACGAAGGGCCAGTTCGGGCAGTGCAACTATGCGGCGGCGAAGGCCGGCATCCACGGCTTTACCGAATCGCTGGCGCTGGAGGTGGCGCGGCGTGGCGTAACCGTCAACACCGTCTCGCCCGGCTACACCGACACCAATATGGTGGCGTCGGTGCCCAAGGACGTAATGGAAAGCAAGGTGATTCCGCTGATTCCCGTGGGCCGGCTGGGACGTCCCGAGGAAATCGCCGCACTGGTCGCCTTCGTATGCAGCGAAGCGGCTGCGTTCATGACCGGCAGCAACCTCGCCATCAACGGCGGCCAGCACATGTATTGAATGGATGAGCGCCATGCACGAGATGATTGCCCACCGCCATCGCTTCCAGCGCCTGCTCGCCGGCGTGGAAGGTCGGCCTGCCATACTTACCGCCATCGCCCATCCCTGCGACGAAGGGGCCGTGGCCGCTGCTGTGGAAGCAGCCGAGGAAGGCTTGATCGCACCGATTTTCGTTGGACCTGTCGCCAAGATGCATGCCGCGGCCGAGCGTGCGAGCGTCGAGCTGGCGCCGTACCGCGTGGTGGATGCGCCGCATAGCCACGCGGCTGCGGCGCAGGCTGTCGCGTTGGTCAAAAGCGGTCAGGCCAGGCTGTTGATGAAAGGCTCGTTGCACACCAACGAGCTGATGCACGCGGTCTGTGCCGATGGCGGCCTGCGCACGGATCGCTGGATGAGCCACGTATTCCTGCTGGACGTGCCGCGCTACGTGCGTCTTCTGTTGGTGACGGATGCGGCGATCAATATCGCTCCGACGCTGATGCAAAAGCGCGACATCACCCAGAATGCCATCGACCTGGCGCATATCGTCGGCGTCGCCAGGCCGAAAGTGGCGGTGCTGTCGGCGGTGGAAACGATCACGCCCGCGCTGCCTTCCACGGTGGATGCCGCGGCCCTGTGCAAGATGGCCGAGCGCGGCCAGATCACCGGCGGCATCGTGGACGGTCCGCTCGCTTTCGATAATGCGGTGAGTGCGCTAGCGGCACGCGAGAAGGGTATCGTCTCGGAGGTAGCCGGTGCGGCCGATATTCTGGTCGTGCCCGACCTCGAGTCGGGCAACATGCTCGCCAAGCAACTGACTTTTCTCGCCGACGCCGAAGCGGCCGGCGTGGTGATGGGTGCCCAGGTGCCGATCATTCTCAGCAGTCGCGCCGATGCGTTGCGTGCGCGCATCGTGTCATGCGCCGTCGCCGTGCTGATCGCGCAGGCGACGAAGCGCCCGGCGACGGCTGTCGTCGCGGTGACCTGACCATGTCCAACGCACTCCTCACACTCAATGCGGGATCTTCCAGCATCAAATTCGCACTGTTCGAGCACGGCGCCAGTGCTCAGCGGCTGATCGCGCGCGGTTCGATCGAAGGCATTGGAGAAGCGCCGCGCTTCGTTGCGCGCGCTCCGGATGGCACCACGCTCGACCGGTACAAATGGAAGCCGTCCGCCGCGATGGATCACGAAGCCCTGCTTGAACCCTTGCTCGCATGGGTTACTTCGCATCTGGGCGAGAAGGCATTGGTGGCGGTAGGGCATCGTCTCGTGCATGGCGGTGGCGTCTTCCATCGCCCCGTTCGCATCGATGGCGCCGTGCTTGCCGAACTGGAAAAGCTGGTGCCGCTCGCGCCGTTGCATCAGCCGCACAACCTGGCGGCCGTCAAAGCCGTCTCCAGCCTGCGCCCGGATTTATTGCAAGTGGCGTGCTTCGACACCGCCTTCCATCACGGCATGCCACCCGTGGCGACGCGCATGGCCTTGCCGCGCGTGTATACGGCCGGTGGCCTGCGCCGATACGGCTTTCATGGCATTTCCTACGAATACCTGATCGGGCAGTTGCGCAAGCTGGCGCCGACGCTGGCGAGAGGGCGCGTGATCATGGCGCACCTCGGCAACGGCGCCAGCCTGTGCGCCATGCACGACGGGCGCAGTATCGACACCACCATGGGCTTCACCGCACTGGATGGATTGATGATGGGTACGCGCTGCGGCCAGCTCGATCCCGGCGCGTTGCTGTACCTGCAACAGACTTACCGGCTGAGCGCATCGGCAGCCGAGCACATGCTTTACCACGATAGCGGCTTGCTCGGCGTTTCCGGCATCAGCAACGACATGCGCACCTTGCTGGGCAGCAATGATCCGCGTGCCAGGGAGGCCATCGAGTTGTTTGTCTATCGCATCGTCAAGGAAATCGGCGCGCTCACGTCGGCGCTCGGCGGCCTGGACGCACTGGTGTTCTCGGCCGGCATTGGCGAACACGCCGCGCCGATCCGCCTGGCGGTATGCGAAGGACTCGCCTGGCTCGGTGTCGAATGCAAGCTCGACGCGAATGACCGGCATGAAACCTTGATCAGCACGTCGCACAGCGCGGTGCGCGTGTTTGTCATCGCCACGGACGAGGAAGCCATGATCGCCGCGCATACTGCCCGCGTGATGCGGGATCTTTCACCGCAACCTGCAGCGGTGTGACCGCTGCTTCGTCCAGGAGGACGCCATGGCCATCTCGCCCTATGATTTCGATACACGATTCGCACCGTTCGAGGCCTTCGCACCGTTGGCGCCGCTGGCACCGCTTGCACTGATGGGGTGGTTCGTCGCGCCGATGCAATGGTGGTTCGATGCGTGCTTCGGTACTTGCGCCGCGCTGTCGGATGCGACGATTCGCGCGATGGTCTATCCGAGCTTCACGCCGATAGGCTCGCATGACGCGCCGCATGCCGAGCGTGGTTCTGCGTAGAAATTCGCATTTGACGCTATCTGTGCTGCGCGTGATCTATCCGCTCGCCTCATCGTCATTCTGGCGAAGGCCGGAATCCATTTATATCCATGCGTGGGACATGTCCATTCATGAAAATCCTACGCAACGGTCAGTATGGATTCCGGCCTTCGCCGGAATGACGATACGGTTCTTTTTGAATTGCTCTGCCAGGCATGTTGTTAGCGCTTGCCGCTGGAAAATGCGGCGGTGAGCACCCGCCAATCAATGGCACACCAGCACCGGCGCTGCTGCCTTTAGCACCACCTTGTGCGTCTCGCTGCCCATCAGCAGGCGCGCCAGCCCCTCCCAGCTATGCGCAGCCATCACGATCAGATCGCATTTGCGCTCGGTCGCGGTCTCGAGAATGGCCTGGTAGGGCTGCTCGCCAAATCGCAGTACACGATCAAATGGGACGCCGGCCTGCTCAGCGATCGCGCGGGCATCGTCCAGGTAGCGTTCTGCGAAGCGGGTGGCTTCCCTTGCGTAGTCGAACTCCACCGACGCCATGAGCTCGGCGACGTAGGCAATCGTCTGTACCGGTGGAACAGCATGGAGCGCGATCACGCTGGCTCCGCAGGCTTTGGCCAGGTCCACGCCCAGCCGGATCGCTTTCAATGACAACTCCGAGCCATCGGTCGGCAGAAGTATCTGCTTGAACATGAGCTTCTCCAGTACCCGTAGTGGAAAGGCTGTGATGGCCGGATAGTGCCGGTACCGTTGCGCCGGCATCTTGAGCCAGGTCAACTCGCTCGCGCGCTGCGGTGCGCGATGATGCGCATAGTCCACGCAGGGATAGAGCCATGCGCGCTATGGTGTTGCACAAGATCGGCGAACCCTTGGCGTTGCAGAACCTGCCCGATCCGTTGCCGGGGCAGGGCGAAGTGCGCTTGAAAGTGGAGGCATGCGGCGTGTGTCGTACCGACCTTCACGTTGTTGACGGCGAACTGCCCGGCATTGTCACGCCGGTGATCCCTGGCCACGAATGCGTGGGGGTTGTCGATGCCATGGGCCGCGGCGTAACCGATGTAATGCTTGGCGAACGGATGGGCGTGCCCTGGCTGGGCGGCGCCTGCGGTCACTGCGAGTACTGCCGTGCCGGACGCGAAAACCTTTGCGACGAACCGTCATTTACCGGCTACACGCGACCTGGCGGCTACGCCACCTACATCGTGGCGCGCGCGGATTACTGTGTGCGGTTTCCAGCCGACGCCGACCCGGTAGCGCTGGCGCCGATGCTTTGCGCAGGCCTGATCGGTTGGCGCTGCCTGAAGAAAGCCGGCAGCGGGCAACACCTGGGGCTTTATGGTTTCGGCGCGGCCGCGCACATCATTGCGCAGGTGGCGCGCAATCAACAGCGCAGTGTTTACGCATTCACGCGCAGCGGCGACAGCATCGCACAGGCTTTCGCACGTTCGCTCGGCGTGACGTGGGCTGGCTCTTCCCACGAGCTGCCGCCCGTTCCGTTGGATGCAGCCATCCTGTTCGCGCCGGTCGGCGCATTGGTACCTCAAGCACTGCGTGCGGTAAAAAAGGGCGGGCGAGTGGTGTGCGGCGGCATCCACATGTCCGATATCCCATCCTTTCCCTATCGCTGGTTGTGGGAGGAACGCGAAGTGGTTTCCGTCGCCAATCTCACCCGTGCCGATGCGCGAGAGTTTTTTTCGGATGAGACATGCAGCAGTGTGCATACGTCCACGCAGGTCTATCCGCTGGAGCAGGCGAACCAGGCGCTGGATGATTTGCGTGCGGGACGACTAAGTGGCGCCGCGGTGCTGAGGCCGAATGTAGGCGGCTGAGGCCGGCACGCCTTGAGCTAAATCAATTAAGGATGCGCTGAGGCGCCGTGTCCGCTCCCTCCCCTATGTGTAGTAGAGAAGGGTTGAGGTGTGGAGAAACAACCTCGCGATGAGTTCAAACAGCGCGCTAAGCGCAGCAACCACATCCTGATCTCTGCTTCACACGGGAGGGAAGGTATGTCGCGCAACCATTCAAACCCCGACCGCCCGCGTGCCAGCCAGCCCGTGCGCGGGCCAGCGCCAGTTCCGCACTTCCGGCAGATCTTCGCCGTGCTCACTGATGTACAGCCTGTGCCTTTCCATGATCGACCAGTAGCGTTCGATCGCATGGCCGATGTGCTTGCCGAAGCGTGGGATATGCATGATGGCGTCCAGCGCGAGCTGGTAGCGGTCCAGATTGTTGAGCACCACCATGTCGAACGGCGTGGTCGTCGTGCCTTCATCCTTATAGCCTCGGACGTGGATGCGGTCCGAACAGCTACGGCGATAGGTCAGCTTGTGAATCAGCGACGGGTAGCCGTGGAAAGCGAAGATCACCGGCTTGCCCGACGTGAAGATGGCATTGAAGTCCCGGTCGGACAACCCATGCGGATGTTCGGATTGCGGCTGCAACACCATCAGGTCCACCACGTTCACTACCCGGATGCGTATATCGGGCAGATAGCCGCGCAGCAGCGTGACGGCGGCCAGGCATTCCAGGGTGGGCACGTCACCGGCGCACGCCATGACCACGTCCGGATCGCCGTCGTCATTGCTGGCCCACTCCCATATGCCGGCACCGGCGGCGCAATGTTTGACCGCGGCATCGATATCCAACCACTGCCATGACGGCTGCTTGCCCGCCACGATCAAATTGACGTAGTCGCGGCTGCGCAAGCAGTGATCGGTCACCGATAGCAGGCAATTGGCATCCGGTGGGAGGTAGATGCGTATCACCTCCGCTTTCTTGTTCGCAACGATATCGATGAAGCCTGGATCCTGGTGCGAGAAGCCGTTGTGGTCCTGGCGCCACACGTGCGAGGTAAGCAGATAGTTGAGCGACGCCACCGGCGCGCGCCACGGAATGTGGCGGCTGACCTTCAGCCATTTCGCGTGCTGGTTGAACATCGAATCGACGATGTGGATGAACGCTTCGTAGCACGAAAAGAAGCCATGCCGTCCGCTGAGCAGATAGCCTTCCAGCCATCCTTCGCACAGGTGTTCGCTGAGCACTTCCATCACGCGGCCGTCGGCGCACAGATGGTTGTCGTTGGGCTCGATGCCCGCCATCCATGTTTTGCCGGACACTTCGTAGACCGCGTCCAGCCGGTTGGATGCCGTTTCGTCCGGACCGAACAGGCGGAAGTTGCGCTGATCGAGATTGAGCCGCATCACTTCACGCAGGAACGTGCCCGCTACACGGGTGGCTTCCGCTTCCACCTCGCCCGGCTGCGGCACGGCGACGGCATGCTCGCGGAAGTGCGGCATGATCAGGGGCTCGAGCAATTCGCCACCGTTCGCGTGCGGGTTGCAGCCCATGCGCCGGTGGCCGGTCGGCGCCAGCGCGGCGAGTTCTTCACGAAACTGGCCGTGTTGGTCGAACAGTTCTTCGGGCTTGTAACTCTTCATCCAGGCTTCGAGCTGGGCAACGTGCTCGGGCTTGTCGAATTGCGCCAGCGGTACCTGGTGCGCGCGCCAGGTGCCTTCCACTGTCACGCCGTCGACCGTTTTAGGTCCGGTCCAACCTTTGGGCGTGCGCAATATCAGCATGGGCCAGCGTGGACGCGCGCCGCCGTTGCCGGCGTAAGCCATTTGCTGGATCGCGCGGATGCTGGCAAGGATGCCTTCCAACGCATTGGCCAGGTGTTGATGCACCATCCGCGGATCGCTGCCTTCGACGAACCATGGCTCGTATCCATAGCCATGGAACAGATCGACCAGCTCGTCGCGGCTGATGCGCGAAAGCAGCGTGGGGTTGGCGATCTTGAAGCCATTCAAATGCAGGATTGGCAAGACCGCGCCATCACGGGTCGGATTGAGAAACTTGTTCGAGTGCCAGCTGGTGGCCAGCGCGCCGGTTTCCGCTTCGCCATCGCCCACCACACAGGCCACGATCAGGTCGGGGTTGTCGAACGCCGCGCCAAACGCGTGGGCAAGCGAATAACCCAGTTCGCCGCCTTCGTGGATCGAGCCGGGTGTTTCCGGCGCCACGTGGCTGGGTACGCCATAGGGCCAGGAAAATTGCCGAAACAGCCGTGCCATGCCGTGCCGGTTGCGTTCGATGGCGGGATAGCGCTCGGTGTAGGAGCCTTCTAGATACGTCTGCGCGATCAATGCCGGGCCGCCATGTCCGGGGCCGGTGACGAACAACATGTTCAAGTCATGTTGTCGGATCAGGCGATTGAGGTGCACGTAAAGCAGGTTGAGGCCCGGCGTCGTACCCCAATGACCGAGCAGGCGCGGCTTGATGTGCTCGCGCCGCAGCGGCTCTTCCAGCAGAGGGTTTTCGCGCAGGTAGATCTGGCCGACCGAAAGATAATTGGACGCGCGCCAGTATGCATCCAACAGTTGCAATTGCTGAGGCGAGAGTGTGTTTGACATGAGCACGATATCCGTAGGTTTGGCGTTCTGCTATGTCTACGCCGCATCGAGGTAGCTCGGCTTGATGTGCATCAATGCACATCTGGGGTGCGACGAAGCTCTTTCTTAATGGGAAGAGGCATGCATCGGAACGGAACAGGTATTCCCGCAAAAAAGCCTTCCGCCGCCGCATGCTGGGGGCATGCAGGCAACGGAAGGTGCAGTCGCTGCATCCGGATCAGCGCGTGCCCATGGAACAGAGAGAACCTTGGAGCGCCCGGTCCGTTTCCCTGACCGCAGAAGAAGCATGCCGAAAAAATGGATGACGCCATTGACCTGGATCAACAGGCCGCTGAAAAGGGCGAGCGCGTTCCCTCTTGACGAACATCAAGCTCGAGTCGTCCGCCTGCCTGCACACTGCAGCCGTCTTCCCTGGAATCGCCAACGTGCCCTCGCCAACAGAGCGGATCAACGACGCAGCCGGTTTTGCAAGACCTCGCCTGGAAGCAAGCCATGTACGCAGGCTCGGCATCGATACCGGGCATGAGCACGTCGTTTATCTCGACCGAAATTCACCGATCTGCCACAGCGAGGGCTTCGGTCCGCACTCGCGCCTTTCGGTGCGTGTGGGCGAGCGGGAGATTCTGGCGGCGCTCAACCTGGTACAGCCCGGCTGGCTGGCCGAGGACGAAGCGGGCCTTTCCGAATCCGCATGGCTGTCGCTGCATCCGCAGGCGGGCGAGCGCGTCATTCTGGCGCATCCGCCGAGCGTGGATTCGCTGGCTCACGTGCGCGCGAAGATCTTCGGCAAGCAATTGGATGCCGGCGCATTGCGCGCCATCATTGGCGACATCGTCGCGCATCGCTATTCGGGCATCGAGATGGCGGCCTTCATTACGGCGGCCAGCGGCAACCGGCTGGCACTGGATGAAGTCGTTGCCCTGACTCGTGCGATGGTGCAGATCGGCGCGCAGTTGAATTGGCAGCGGCCCTGCGTGATGGACAAACATTGCATCGGCGGGCTGGCCGGCAATCGCACCACACCGATCGTGGTGGCGATCGCGGCGGAAATGGGATTGACGATGCCCAAGACATCCTCGCGCGCGATCACTTCGCCTGCCGGCACGGCCGACACGATGGCCATGCTCGCCCCCGTCGACCTGGACCAAGCGCAGCTGCGCCACGTGGTGGAAACCTGCGGCGGCTGCATCGCCTGGGGCGGTGCGATGAATCTGGCCCCGGCCGATGACCTGCTGATTCGCATCGAACGCGCGCTGGATATCGACAGCGTCGGGCAGATGGTGGCATCGGTGCTGTCGAAAAAAATCGCCGCGGGCGCCACGCATGTGGTGATCGACATACCGGTAGGCCCGACGGCCAAGGTGCGCGACTTGCTGGAGGCACAATCGCTGGCCGACCTGATCAAGCGCGTAGCCGCCGTTTTCGGCCTGCGCGTACGCGTGTTGATCAGCGACGGAACACAACCGGTCGGCCGCGGCATCGGCCCCGCGCTGGAGGCGCATGACGTACTGGCCGTATTGCGCAACGAGCCGCATGCGCCGCAGGACCTGCGCGCCCATGCACTGCATGTTGCAGCGTCGGTACTGGAACTGGGTGGCGCCGCATCCGCGGAAACAGCGCACGCCGTGGCGAGCGACTGTCTGGCCTCCGGCCGTGCGTGGCGCCGTTTCCAGGCCATATGCGATGCGCAGGGCGGTTTACGCGTGCCGGGCACGGCGGCCTTCCAACAGCCCGTGCCGTCGCCGTGCGACGGCCGCGTGGCCGCCATCGACAACCGGCGCTTGTCGCGCGCGGCAAAGCTCGCGGGTGCGCCGGCCTCACCGTTGGCCGGCCTCACGCTCGACGCGCATCTGGGCGAGGCCGTCGCCACGGGCCAGCCGCTGTTTACCTTGCATGCGCAAACCCCGGGCGAACTCGCCTATGCGATGGAATACGTATCGCGACACGCGCACATCATCGAGGTGGAGGCCATTGCATGAACACGCTCTACGCCATGCCCGGCAACGAGGTATTTACCGAGGCGCTGGCCCGCCATTGCGGTTATCCGCGGCGGGCGTTGTCGGTGCATGGCTTTCCCGATGGCGAAACGCTGTTGCAGATGGAAGCGCCTGCACCCGGCGACGTCGCCATCTTGGTGTGCACGCTGGATCGGCCCGACCCCAAGCTGTGGCCGTTGATGATGGCCGCTTCCACCGCGCGCGAATTGCGCGCGTCGCGTGTGTGCCTGGTAGCGCCTTATCTGGCCTATATGCGGCAGGACGCGCGTTTCCATCCCGGTGAGGCAGTGTCCGCACGGATCTTCGGCCACTGGCTTTACGACACATTCGATGGGCTGGTTACCGTCGATCCCCATCTGCATCGCTGCCGGCATATTGCTGACATTTATCCGCGCCCCGTGCGGGTGGTGCATGTGGCCGCGGAACTGGCGGCGTGGATCGCCTTGCACGTGGACAAGCCGCTGATCATCGGGCCGGATGAAGAAAGCGGCCAGTGGGTCAATATGCTCGCCAACCTGCTGTGCGCGCCCAGCATCGTTGCGCGCAAGGAGCGCCGTGGCGATCGCGAGGTTGAGATCCGCCTTCCGGAACTGGATCAATGGACGGGATATACGCCCGTGCTGCTCGACGACATCATCGCCAGCGGCCAGACCATGCTGCAGACCTTGCGTCACCTCCGCGACCGTGCGAGCAAGCCAGTGTGCGTCGCCGTTCATGGTGTCTTCGCAGACGGCGCGCTGGAAGGTTTTAGCGGGGAACCGGGCGTGGAGATCGTCACCAGCAACAGCATCACAAGGGGGGAGACCACACAGGTCGATATCAGCAAGCCCGTGGCCGACGCCGTGATCGAACTTTGCGGAAGCTGGGCGGCCGCTGAAGCTGGGAGGGCATCGGCGTGAATGCCATGGACATCGTCTATACCTGCCACGGCGCGGCCATGGAAGTGACCGGCTCATGCCATCTGCTCGAATGCAACGGCAAGCGGCTGTTGATCGACTGCGGCATGTTCCAGGGTAGCCATCAACAGGAAAACGCCAATGCCGCGCCGTTCGGCTTCGACCCTGCCAGCATCGATGTGCTGTTGCTCACGCATGCGCACCTGGATCATTGCGGACGTATCCCGAAACTGGTGCGAGAAGGTTTTCGTGGCCGCATTCTGGCTACGGGTGCCACGCGCGATTTGGCGCGCATCGTGATGCTGGACGCGGCAAGCCTGCAGGAAGAAGACGCGCGCCGCGCCCAACGCCGTGGACGCCGGCGCGGCGAATCGTCGGCGCAACCGCTGTTCACCCTGGACGATGCATTGCATGCCATGGATTACTTTGCCGAGCCGGTCGCCTATGACGGCGACATTGTGCTTTTCGACGGTATCCAGGCGCGTTTTCTCGATGCCGGACACATCCTCGGTTCGGCATCGGTGTTGTTGAAACTGAAAACGGGTGCCCGTGCTTGCAGCGTGCTTTTTTCCGGCGATATCGGCCAATCGGGCCGGCCCATACTGCGCGATCCGGTGCCAGCGCCCGAAGCCGATTACGTGGTCATGGAAACCACCTACGGCGATCGCCCGCATCGCGCGCTGCCCGATTCGGTGGACGAGTTGTACCGCGCCGTGCGCGTGACATTGGCGCGTGGCGGCAACGTGATCATCCCCAGTTTCGCGCTGGAGCGCGCGCAGGAGGTTCTGTATTACCTGCGCCAGGGCATGCAGCAAGGTGCGATTCCACCGCATGTGCCCATCTTCCTGGATTCGCCGATGGCGATTTCCGCCACCGAGATTTTCCGCCGCCATCCCGAATGCTTCGGCGATGCGTTTGTGCGAGTGCTGCACAAAGACGATCCCTTCGCCATGCCCAACCTGCATTTTAGTCGGGATACGGCCCAATCCATGGCTATCAACCACATCGAAAGCGGCGCCATCATCCTGGCCGGCTCGGGTATGTGCACAGGGGGCAGGGTGCTGCATCACCTCAGGCACAACTTGTGGCGCGAGCGCTGCAGCGTGGTGTTCGTAGGCTATGCGGCCCATGGCAGCCTGGCGCGAAACATCGTCGATGGCGCCCACAGCGTGCGCATCTACGGCGAGGATGTGCAAGTGAAAGCGCAGTTGTGGACGATCAATGGCTTCTCCGCACACGCCGACCAGGGCGCTTTGCTGGCTTGGCTTGGTACGGCGCGACGCACGCGCGTGCTGCTGGTGCACGGTGAGTACGACCGCGGCATGCATGCGATGGAGCAGCGCCTGGGAAGAATGGGCGTCGCGTGCCAGGTGCCGGAGCGCGGGGAAGCTATTTTATTGTGACGGCGGGACGGGAGCGTCCTTCAGGGTTATTGATCCAGATCAAGTCGAACCCGCCGCGACGCGCAACACTGCAGCGTTGCAAACACGAAGGGGTACGCCAATGGCATCGGCCGATGTCATGGATTTCTATATTCTCGTTTTCCAGTTCGCGTCGATCGAGCGGGAGCAATGGATGATCTGTGCAAGGCCAGCATCGCACTGCCTGGCTGTGCACGAGGACCTCGCTTCGGCCATCGTACACGCACGCGAGATGGCGCAATATCGGGTTATTGCCGGCAGTTCCGCGCAGATTCACGTGAAAGAACCAAGCGACGACGCGTGGAAAACCGTGTGGTGCTCGGCGGGGAGTAAAGCGAAATATCCGTAGGGCAATGCAGCGAGTTGAAGGCACCTGTTTGGTGTCCAATTCCTGAGTGCCGAAATGCATCCCTCCCCTACGTCTAGCAGGGGAGGGAGCCACCATTCACGCAACCAGGGAATTCATCGACGTTTATTGCGACCTGCATTTGCAGGTCGCAACTCTGGATCAAAACGCAAGCCACACGTAGAAATAAAGCGTGTTGTTGTCCGACGCACGCCGTCCCGCGCCGTCCACGTTGTAAACCAATCCGCTGAAGCGCGTGTACCACACGTATTGCAGCCCAAGACGCACATTCGCATACGGCTGCGCCCAGGAATCGGATTGCCCGAAGGGATTCCAATTCAACTCAACAATGCCGCCATGGGTATTGGGACTACCGTTGTTGCCGTACAGCGTCAGGTCCTTGCTGCCGTCGTCGGCGAACGCGCCCAGGGTGGCGCCCCAGGTGTTTTTGTACCAGTAGCTGACGTTGGTATTGAGCGCGTGCAGATTGTTGTGCAGATTGGACGAACCGCCCGATGCGTAAGTGGCATCCAGTTGCTGCTGCTCGGTCAGATACAAGGCGTTGACGGTGACGATGTGATGGCTGCCGTTCAATAGTTGATAGCTTGCGTCCACGCCAAGATCGCGGAATTTGTCGGTCGGTCCAGCCATCGCCACCGTTTTGCCCTGCGCACTGGTTCCCACCTGGCCGCGCGCGGTGTTGAACAGGAAGCCGCCCACTTCAAGATTGCCGCTGGGGAGATTCCACGTATAAGCCACGCGCGCATAGGGCGAAACACCGGCAAGCCGCCCGCTGAAGTCGGCGTTGACGTCGCGCAGGAAGGCAGGCGACAGCGAGCGATAAACGCCGGCTTCCAGATAAAGCGCGTTGTTGATCTGGGTGTAGGCATTCAGGCCCAGCACTTGTTGGGCGAGACCGCCCATCAGGATGGGCGTGGCTGGTGCGCCAGGCGCAAGATCCGGCGACAGGTACGGAAACTGCCAGGCCGGTGCCGTGTTGAATACGTCGGTCAGGCTTGGATTGTTGTTGAGCGAAAGCCCCCAGATCAGCGGACGTCCTGCCACGGTGGCCGACCTTGCGTAGCGCAGGTCGCTGTTGTCCCAACCCAGCAGGCCGCCGTTTTGGGAATAGGTGCCCTGCGCGAGAATGCCCAAATTGTCGGCCAGACGGCCGGCGACAAAGATGGACGCCTGCTGCAATTCGACATTGTTGTTGGTGTTGAATTGATCGGCCGGTGGAGAAGTTTGTGCCTTGGAGGTATGCGTATAGGTTTCAACCACCATCAACGACAGCGGTATCTTGGTGTCGCTGCCTACCGAGAGCGTGTAGCCCATCATTTTGAACTGGCGCCCGAAGGGCGTGAGCTGGGGACCGAAGCCTCCTATGTGGCAGGCCGTGCAAGGCTGATGCGTCTGCCTGGCGAAGGCCGGAACGGCATGGCTGGTGGCAGGGGAGAGCAGCAATGCCAATAACCCTGCGACAAAGGCCAAACCGCTGAAGGAAAACGGCTTCGTCCTCATCCACATGCAGCTATTTTCGCGGGCCATATTCTTTCCCCTATGTCATTAGCCGTTGCCGCGATGGATTGCGGACCAGCTCCGAAAGAAGCTTGTGAAAAGCTTGCGCACATGGGAAATGTTTCGTTTGATCTGGATCAAACGAATGGCCTGCCTGACGGGTAGCGTGGCTATCGGTCCATCAGCAGGAGAACCTCCGTGTCGCACTCCAAAGAAATCATCGAATCGCGCCGGCGATTCCTGCAGCTTGTAACAGTCACCGTGGGAGGCGCCTGCGTGGGCGGCCTGTCGATGTTCGCCCATGCCGACGAATTGCCGCATCTCACCGATACGGACCCAACCGCCAAGGCGATGAATTACATCGAAGATGCAAGCGCATCCAGAAACGCGCTGTACAAGGCCGGCAGCACCTGCGCCAACTGCCAGTTCTATCATGGCCCGGACGTAGGCTATGGCACCTGTCAGCTATTTCCAGGAAAAGCGGTGAATGCGAAAGGGTGGTGCACGTCATATACGCCGAAGAAGGCATAACGTATTGCGTAGCGGCCGATACCGTCTCCCGGTTTCTGCCAGCACGAACGATCCGATGCAGGCAGCGGCAATGTGCGCGCCTTGCGCGTGCCATGCCAGCAACTGCATCTCACCGCCGCGCTTTGTCTCAAAATCAACGAAGTGTCGGTGAGCGGAGAATGCGACCAGCGCACAGGCCGCACGAGCACTAGAACCTGTTTTTGGATTTGGTGATCCGCCGTGCGTGGCATGTTTGATGTCAATCAAGAGGCATGTCTATTGAGGCCTGGGTTGGTCTCTCATGACAGGTCGGGCGTAAAATTGAGCACCTTTGCCGATTTTGGGTATGGATTACCAAATATGACCACGCATTTTATTCTTCCGTTTTCGCAAGCAATCGTTTACTAATAGAGTCACTTAGGGACAAGTTTCTATCTTCATGGACGAGGGGTGTTCGTGTACGGATCACGAACCGATACAGGGGCAAAGCAAACATGGGAATGAGCATGCCGATCCACTTAGACGTCCACCGCCTGATGTCCGACTTCGCGTGCCACACCCGTAAGGATATGCCGCCACGCTTGCGCGCAAGCGCAACGCTCTAAAAGCAAACCCGTACTTCCGTCAAGCAGGCAAGTCGGCGAGTCATCGCCGGCGCTAGCAGACTGCGTCTTTTTTTTCGACGCGCGTGACCCTTTGTGGGCAAAGGGCCATGCGCGTATCGCTCGCGCCGATGGGACATCGCCGGGCTTGTTTAGTTGATTTCGACAGGGGACGAATCGATGAATCGCATTTTCCGCGTTATCTGGTCCAGGGCGCTGGGCACCTGGGTGGTGGCTTCGGAGCTGGCCACGCGACATGGCAAGAGCGGCGGTGCCGACGCGCCATGCGATGTGGCTGATGCGGAAGATCGGATTCGTGTGGACACGCATGGCCCGCGGGCTTTGCGCCTTGGCGTGATGGCGGCGCTGCTGGCGTGGTACGCACCGGCGCACGCGCAATCGACCACCCTGTACTGGGACGTCAACGGCACCGCCACCGGCACCGGCGGCACGGGTACCTGGGATGTGAGCACGCCTTACTGGAATTCCGCCAGCGACGGTGTCACCGGCCCGATGGTGGCGTGGAACAACGCCAGCCTCAACACCGCCTACTTTGGCGGCACGGCGGGCACGGTGACGCTGGGCGCGCCGATCACGGCGAACGCACTGACCTTCAACACGTCGGCCTACACGCTCAGCGGCGGCACGCTCACGCTCGCCGGCACGACGCCGACGATCACGGTGAACGCGGGTACCGACACCATCAGTTCGATCCTCGCCGGCACGGCGGGGTTGGCCAAGAGCGGGGCAGGGGCGTTGACCCTTTCGGGCGCCAATACGTTTTCAGGCGGCATCACTGTCAATGCAGGCACCTTGACCGTCAGCAACGACGCGGCGCTCGGCAACAGCGCCAATGGCATCACGCTGGCCAATGGCACAGCGCTGAACGGCACGGCCGCCTTCAATGCCAGCCGCGTCATCACCGTGACAAGCGGAATGGCATCCATTTCGAATGGCGCGCTGTCTGCGCTGATCACCGGCGCAGGTGGCGTAAACGCCGGCGGCACGCTCAGTAACAACGCCAACAACTACACTGGCCAGACGCGCAGTAGCAACATGAGCTTCGCCACCATTGCCGATCTTGGCGTGGCGAGCGCGCTCGGCGCGCCGACGACGGCCGCGCTGGGCACGATCCTGATTGTCTCCGGCACAGGTACCGGCAACGCTACGGCGTTCTACACCGGCAGTGGCAGCCAGTCCAACCGCAATTGGGAGCTCGACAGCTCGGCCAACGGCCAAACATGGCTGCAAAATAGCGGCACCGGCACGCTCATCTTGACGGGCAATATCAATGCAGGCGGCAGCGTGTACATGCAGAATTTCACTGCGTCCACCGCTGACCTCAACCTGCAAGGGGTGCTCAGCAGCTCCGTCAGCGGCAAGCAGTTCATCTACAGCGGTAGTGCCGGGCGGACCATCACGCTGGCTGGCGCCAACACGTACAACGGCGCCAGCACCATCAGTGCGGTGACCGTGAAAGCCAGCGTGCTGGCCAATAGCGGCAGCAACAGTTCGTTTGGTACGGGTTCGGTGAGCGCCAACATCGCCCTCAACAGTGGCGCCGTGCTGAGCTATACGGGCGGTGCGGCAAGCAGCAACTTTGCATTCGCCGTCACCGGTGCCGATACGATCAGCAATGACGGCAGTGGCGCGCTGTCGTTGACGGGTGCCACCAGCTTCGCCGCGGGCACCAACACCCTCACGCTTGGCGGCAGCTACACGGGAACCAACACGTTGTCCGGTGTCATCTCCGGCACCGGCAGCATGGTGATGAACGGCGCCGGCACCTGGGTGCTCGGCGGTGCGAATACCTATACCGGTACCACCACCGTGCAAAACGGCACGCTGGTCGCCGGCAGTGCGCAGGCGTTCGGCGCGTCGACCGGTCTGGTCGTGAATGGCGGCACGCTGGATCTGAACAGTCAGGCGATCACGGCGCCTTCGCTGGCCGGCACCGGCGGTACGGTCAACCTGGGTAGCGGTTCGCTCACGCTCAATGCTTCGTCCGGCAGCACCAGCTATGCCGGCAGCATCACGGGCAGTGGCAACCTCACCAAAAGCGGTGCGAGTTCGCTGACGTTGTCCGGCGCCAACAGCTACACCGGCGCCACCACGGTGGGCGGCGGCACGTTGACGCTGAATTTCATCGCGGCAGGCGCGCCTGCCAGCAACATCATCAACAGTGCTTCTACGCTCAACATGAGCGGCGGCACGCTGGCGGTGAGCGGCAAGGCCAGTACCAGCACCAGCCAGAGCTTCAACGGCCTGAATGTCACCGCAGGCAGCAACAAGGTCGTTACCACCGCCGGTTCGGGCGGCACGCTCATTCTTGGTCTCGGTGCGATCAATCAAAACGGCGGTGTAGCGGATTTCGATTACAACAGCGGCGCCACCATCACCACCAGCAATGCGGACGGCGCGCTCGGCGGCTGGGCCACGGTCAATGGCACCGACTATGCGCAGGTATCGGGCGGTGTGATCACCGCGCTGACCACCTACGCCAACAAGGATGATGCAAGTACCTGGGTCAACGGCGACATCGTCAGCGACGCCGGCGGCGCCGCCAACACGCCTTACTTCAACACCGTCAGCGGCAGCGTTGCGCTCGGCGGCCTGAAGTACACCGCGGCGGCCAATTCCACCGTGACGGTCGCCAGCGGCAACACGCTTGGCGTCGGCGGCAACATTCTGGTGACATCGACTGTTGGCGCTACGACGCAGACCATCCAGGGCGGTTCGCTGACCGGCGGCGCCAACGGTGGTCCGCTGGGGGTGCTACAGAACAGCGCCGGTACCTTCACCATTGCATCGACCATCGTCGACAACGGCGCGCCCACCAGCTTTACCGTGGGCGGCTCGGGCACGGGCAGTGTCGTGCTCACCGGCGCCAACACGTATACGGGCGCGACCACGCTCAGCGGCGGCACGTTGAACTTCAACAGCGTCGCCAATGGCGGATCGGCAAGTGCGATCGGTGCGTCCTCCAGTGCATCGTCCAATCTGGTCCTGCAAAGCGGCACCTTGCGTTACACGGGCGCGACGGCCAGCACCGATCGCGGCTTCACGCTGCAAAACGGCGGCCCCTCGCGCACGATCCAAGTGGACGGCTCGGCCAACCTCACCTTCAGCGGCGTGGTGAGCAGTCCGGATAGCAGCGGCTTGAATGTAACCGGCACTGGCACGCTGACGCTGGCGAACGCGGCCAATACGTTCGTCGGTCCGATCACGGTTAACGGCGGCACGCTGGCAGCGACCACGCTGACCAATGGCGGGCAGGCGAGCAGCATCGGCGCCGCGAGCAATGCTTCGTCCAATCTCGTTTTGCAGAATGGTGGCGCGCTCACCTACACAGGCAGCACGGCATCGACCGATCGCGGCTTTACGCTTGGCAACGGCACCGCCGGCAACGTGGGCCAGATCAGCGTATCGCAGGCCGGCACCACGCTGACCGATAGCGCCACGGTGACCGGCAACGGCGCCCTGGCCAAGGGCGGCGCCGGCACGCTATTGCTGAGCGGCACCAACACCTACAGTGGCGGCACAACGATCAACGCCGGCACGCTGCGCGCGGGTTCGGGCAGCGCCTTCGGCACTGGCATGATGACGGTCAATGCCGGCGCTACGCTTGACGTAAACAACCAAAGCCTCACGATCGGTTCGCTCGCAGGCTCCGGGGCGGTCACCAATCCCGGGACGGGCACCCTGACGCTGAACGGCGGCACCGGCACTTTCAGCGGCGTCATCAGTGGCGGCGGCGGGCTCACCCGCATTGGAAGCGGCCTTCAGACCTTCTCTGGCTGCAATAACACCTATACAGGCGTTACCACCATCAGTGGCAGTTCGATCTCCACCGACTGTCTGGCCAATGGCGGTACCGCCAGCGGCATCGGCGCCTCGACCAGCGCTTCTTCCAATCTGGTGATGTCCAGCGGCACGCTTTTTTATACAGGCGGCAGTATCACCATCGACCGCGGTTTCACGGTCGCGGCCGGAGACGACTATATCGACGTGATCGGCGGCACCACGCTCGGGTTCAGTGGATCTGTGACTGGCGCGGGCAGGCTTCGCAAGATCGACACCGGCACTCTCGTGCTATCCGGCTCCAACAACTTCACCGGAGGCACAGTCGTTGACAACGGCATCTTGCGCGCTGGGGCAACCAACGCTTTTGGGCCGGGGCAGAGCACGCTTAACGGCGCCAACGCGACCTTGGACCTGAACAGCTTCGACACCAGCATTGCGGGTCTGTCCAGCGGTAACGCGCCGATCGGGAGTGTATTGCTGGGATCCGCCACGCTGACCATTACCAGCGGCTCGGCCGGGGTCTATGGGGGCACGATCAGCGGAAGCGGCAGGCTGATCAAATCGGGGCCCGCGTTGCAGAACTTATCGAGCTGCAACAGCACGTATGACGGCAGCACGACCATCAACGGCGGAACGCTTGCGGTCTCGTGCCTGGCCAACGGCGGTGTCGCCAGTTCGATCGGCGACTCAGGTTCGGGCGCGAGCAGTCTGGTGCTCAATGGCGGCACACTGATGTATATCGGGGCCGGTAGCAGCACCGACCGCCAGTTCACGCTCGGGCCATCGGCCACCAGTGCGCTCGACGCTTCCGGCACCGGCGCTTTGCAGTTCACCAACACCGGCGCCATCGCGTTCTCCAACGCCAATACCGCGCAGACCGTGACCCTGACCGGCACCAGCACCAACAACAACAGCCTGTCCGCGCAGCTCACCGACAACGGCACCGGGCAGACATCTTTCAGCAAGACCGGTACTGGCACCTGGATCTTGAACAACGCGGCCAGCAGCTACACCGGCGTAACCACCATCGCGGGTGGCGTGCTCGGCGTCAGCAAGCTGTCCAACGGCGGGCAGGCGAGCAGCATCGGCTCTTCGTCCAATGCCGCTTCCAACCTGATCATCGGCAGCGGCTCGACGCTGCTCTACACCGGCAGCGGCGACACCACCGATCGCCTGTTCACGCTCTCCACCGGCGTCAGCTATATCAATTCGTCCGGCACCGGCGCAGTGGTGTTCAGCAACACCGGTTCGGCGTCTTACTCGGGCAGCGGCAATCGCACGCTGGCGCTCGGTGGCACCAACACCGGCCTCAACACCATGGGCGGCACCATCATCGACGGTCCCGGCGGCACCACCACGCTGGCCAAGAACGATGCGGGCACCTGGGTGCTGACCGGCAACAACAGTTATACCGGCAACACCGTCATCAACGACGGCGACCTGGTGATCGGCAACGGCGGTACCACCGGCAATGCGGGTGCCGGCAACGTGATCGTGTATGCGCCGACCTCGACGCTGTCGTTCAATCGCAGCAACGCCTTCAACTTCACCGGCACGCTGAGCGGGCCCGGCACCATCGCGCAGATCGGCACTGGCACGACGGTGCTTACCTCGGCCAGCAACAGCATCGGCAACACCACGGTGAGCGCCGGCACGTTGCAGGTGAATGGCGGACTCACCAGCGGTGCGGTGACCGTGGGCGCAGGCACCTTGCAAGTGCAGGCAGGCGGCACGCTGACCACGCCGACGCTGGCGATGAACGCCGGCTCCACGCTGACCGTCAACGGCACGGTTGCCGCGGCGGCCAATACGGCGCTGGCCATCAGCGGCAACAGCGGGCCAAGCACCATCAACGTCAACAGCGGCGGCACGCTGATCGGCAACGGCACGCTCGGTGCGGGCGGCGGCAACGTGGTCAATCTGAGCGGCACGCTCAACACCGGCAGCGGCACGTTGAACCTCGGCACCGGCAACGACACGCTGGTGCTCAACGATGGCGGCACCATCACCGGCGTGGTCGATGGCGGCACGGGCGGCGAAAGCGGCGCTGGCGATACGCTGCAAGTGAACACCGCTACCAGCCGCACGCTGGATGGCACCACCACCATCGGCTTCGAAACGCTGCTCAAGCAAGGCACCGGCACGCTGACGCTCACCAGCATGCAAAGCTATTCCGCCGGCACCACGGTGCAGGCCGGTACGCTGCTGGTTGATGGCAACCAGGCCGGCACGGGTGGACCTGTCACGGTGCAGAGCGGCGCGACGTTGGGAGGTACGGGCACGATCGCCGGCAATGTGACGGTGGCGAGCGGCGGCGCGTTGAATCCTGGCGACGCCGGTGCCGTGGGCGCGCTCACGGTCAACGGCAACCTGACGTTGAACAGCGGCGCCGCGCTCAACTATCAGTTCGGCCAGGCCAACACACCCGGCGGTGCGCTCAACGATCTCACCACCGTCAACGGCAACCTCACGTTGGGCGGCACGCTCAACGTCAGTACCTCGTCGGGTGGCAGCTTCGGGCCGGGCGTGTATCGCGTCTTCAACTACGTAGGCACGCTGACCAACAACGGCCTGAACATCGGCAGCGCACCGGCTGGCACGTACTACGTGCAAACCTCGATCGCCAACCAGGTGAACCTGGTCAACAGCACCGGGCTCACGTTGAATTTCTGGGATGGCGCGGCCGGCCCGAAAGACAACGGCGTGATCAACGGCGGCAACGGCACCTGGCAGAACGCCACCGGCAACGACAACTGGGCGGACAGCACCGGCCAGGTGAATGCGCCTTACAGCAACGGCGCCTTCGCGGTGTTCGAAGCGACGTCCGGCACGGTGACGGTCGACAACAGCCTGGGCAACGTCACCACCTCGGGCATGCAGTTCGTTGTGGATGGTTACACCATCGCGGGCAACGCGCTGACCTTGAGCGGTGCGCCGAACATCATCCGCGTGGGCGATGGCACCGCAGCCGGTGCAGGCATGACGGCCACCATCGATGCCGCGCTGATCGGCACCGGCGGGGTGCAGAAAACCGATCTCGGTACCTTGGTGCTTGGCGGCACGAATACCTACACCGGTGGCACGGCGATCAACGGCGGTACGGTTTCCGTATCCAGCGATGCGAACCTGGGCAATGCAAGCGGCGCTCTCACGCTCGACAGCGGTACGCTGCGCAATACGGCGGCCTTCACTTCCGCACGCACCATCACGCTCAATACGAATGGCGGCACGTTCGACACGCAAGCCAATCTCACCTTGTCCGGCACGATCAGCGGCACGGGTGCATTGAGCAAGACCAGCAGCGGCACGCTGACGTTGACCGGCGCCAACACGTACAGCGGCGCCACCACGGTGCAGGCGGGCACGTTGTTGGTGGATGGCAATCAAGCCGGCGCGACCGGCCTGACCACCGTGCAGGGCGGCGCCACGCTCGGCGGCAACGGCACACTCGGTGGCAACGTGACCATCGCCAGCGGCGGTGCGTTGAACCCCGGTGATACCGGCGCGGTGGGTGCGCTCACCGTCAACGGCAACCTGACGTTGAGCAGTGGCGCGGCGCTCAACTATCAATTCGGCCAGGCCAATACACCCGGTGGCGCGCTCAACGACCTGACCAACGTCAACGGCAACCTGACGCTGGCCGGTACGCTCAACGTCAGCACCTCATCGGGCGGCAATTTCAGTCCCGGCGTGTATCGCATCCTCAACTACACCGGCACGCTGACCAACAACGGCCTGGGCATTGGCAGCGCACCGGCCGGCACGTACTACGTGCAGACCTCGATCGCCAACCAGGTGAACCTGGTCAACAGCACCGGGCTTACGTTGAGTTTCTGGGACGGTGCGGCCGGCCCGAAAGACAACGGTGTGATCAACGGCGGCAACGGCACGTGGCAAAACGCTGCCGGCAACGACAACTGGGCGGACAGCACCGGCAAGGTGAATGCGCCGTACGCCAACGGCACCTTCGCGGTGTTCGAAGCGACGCCGGGTGCGGTGACGGTCGACAACAGTCTCGGCAACGTCACCACGTCGGGCATGCAGTTCGCCGTAAGTGGATACACGGTGACGGGCAACGCGCTGACGTTGAGTGGTGCATCCAACATCATCCGCGTGGGTGATGGCACCGCCGCGAGCGCGGGCATGACCGCCACCATCGATGCCGTACTGGCCGGCACGGGCAGCGTGCAGAAGACGGACCTGGGCACCCTGGTGCTCACCGGCGCCAACACCTATAGCGGCGGCACCACGATCACCGCCGGCACCTTGCAGCTTGGCAATGGCGGCACCAGCGGTGCGATTGCCGGCAACGTGGTGGACAACGGCGCGCTGGCGTTCAATCGTTCCGATAGCGTGACGTTCGGTGGCGTTATCTCCGGCACGGGTAGCGTGACGCAATCGGGTACCGGCACGACGACGTTGACCGGCACCAACACGTACAGCGGTGCAACGACCGTGCAGGCGGGCAGCTTGCTGGTGGATGGCAATCAATCCGGCGCGACCGGCCTTACCACCGTGCAGAACGGCGCCACGCTTGGCGGCAACGGTACGCTCGGCGGCAGCGTCACCGTTGCCAACGGTGGTGCGTTGAATCCCGGCGACACGGGTGCGGTGGGCGCGCTCACCATCAACGGCAACCTGGTGTTGAACAGTGGCGTGTCGCTCAACTATCAATTCGGCCAGGCCAACACGCCCGGCGGCGCACTCAACGACCTCACCACCGTCAACGGCAACCTCACGCTGGGCGGCACGCTCAACATCACGGCCACGTCGGGCGGCAGTTTCGGGCCGGGCGTGTACCGCATCCTCAACTACGGCGGCACGCTTACCAACAACGGCCTGAGCATCGGCAGCGCGCCGGCCGGCACGTATTACGTGCAAACCTCAGTCGCCAACCAGGTGAACCTGGTCAACAGCACCGGCCTCACGCTCAACTTCTGGGATGGTCCCGGCCACTTGAACGACGGCGCCATCCAGGGCGGCAGCGGCGTGTGGCAGAACGCATCGGGCAACGACAACTGGGCCGACCAGACCGGCACGGTCAATGCGCCGTATACGGATGCTGCCTTCGCCGTCTTCGGCGGCAGCGCGGGCACCGTCACCGTGGACAACAGCCTCGGCGCCGTGCGTTCGTCCGGCATGCAGTTCGCCGTGGGCGGTTACACCATCAACGGTAATCCGATCACGTTGGTCAGCGCGCCGTCCATCATCCGCGTGGGCGACGGCACCGGCGCGGGCGCCAGCATGACGGCGACCATCAACGCGGTGTTGACCGGCACCGGCGGCGTGCAGAAAACCGACCTCGGCACGCTGGTGCTCAACGGCGCGAATACCTACACCGGGGGTACGACGATCGATGGCGGTGTCCTGCAAATCGCAAGCGATGGCAATCTCGGTAATGCGACCGGTGGCTTGACGCTCGATGGCGGCACGCTGCGCAACACGGCGGCGATCACGTCCGCACGCACCGTTACGCTCAACACCAACGGCGGCACGTTCGACACGCAAGCCAATCTCACGCTGTCCGGCGCGATCGGCGGCACCGGTGCGCTCACCAAGACCAGCAACGGCACGCTGGCGCTCACCGGCAGCAACACGTACGCAGGCGGCACGTCGATCGATGGTGGCACGGTGTCCGTAGCCAGCGACGCCAACCTGGGCAATGCAAGCGGTCCGCTGGAATTCAATGGCGGCACGCTGCAGAACACGGCGAGTTTCACGTCCGCACGCGTCACCACGCTCAATGCGGGCGGCGGCACGTTCCAGACCACCGGCAATCTCACGCTGACTGGCGCGATAAGCGGCGCCGGCGCGCTTACCAAGACCGACGTCGGCAGCTTGCTGCTCGCGGCTGACAACACCTATGCCGGCGGCACCACGATTGCAGCCGGTACGCTGCAACTGGGCAATGGCGGCACGGCCGGTTCGATCACCGGCAACGTTACCGATAACGGTGCGCTGATCTTCGACCGTTCCGATACGTATAGCTTCAATGGCGTGATTTCCGGCACCGGCAGCGTCACGCAGCAAGGCAGCGGCGTCACGGTGCTGAGCGGCAACAATACTTACGCCGGCACCACCGCCGTGAATGCCGGCACGCTGATCATCGACGGCAACCAGTCGACGGCCACTGCGGCAACTTCGGTGGCCAATGGCGGCACCTTGGGCGGCACCGGCACGATCGGCGGTAACGTGACCGTCGCCAACGGCGGCACGCTCAGCCCCGGCGACGTGGGCAGCGCACCGGGTACGCTCACCATCAACGGCAACCTGGCGCTCGGCAATACCTCCACGCTGAGCTACAACTTCGGCCAGGCCAACGTGGTGGGCGGTGCGTACAACGACCTGACCAAGGTGAGCGGCAACCTCACGCTGGGCGGCACGCTCAACGTGACGACCACGGCAGGCGCAACGTTCGATCCGGGCATCTATCGCATCATCAGCTACGGCGGCACGCTGACCAACAACGGGCTGGCCGTCGGCAGCGTGCCCACGTCCAACTTCTACGTGCAGACCTCGATCAACCACGAGGTGAACCTGGTGAACACGGCCGGGTTGCAGGTGAACGTATGGGATGGCCCGGGCAATCCGAACGATGGCGTCGTGCAGGGCGGCAGCGGTCTGTGGCAGAACGCTTCGGGCAATACCAACTGGGCGACCATCGACGGCAGCGTGAACGGCACGTACCAGGATGGCGGCTTCGCCATCTTCACCGCCACGCCGGGCACCGTCACGGTGGACAACAGCCTTGGCCTGGTGAGAAGCAGCGGCATGCAATTCGCCGTCGATGGTTACACCGTCACGGGCGATCCGATCACGCTGATGGGTACGCCCAACATCATCCGCGTGGGCGATGGCAGCAGCGACGGCGCGAGCATGACGGCGACGATCGCATCCGTGCTGGTCGGTACGGGCGGCGTGCAGAAGACGGATCTGGGCACCCTGGTGCTCACCGGCGCCGACACCTACAGCGGCGGCACAACGATCAGTGCCGGCACGCTGCAACTGGGCAATGGCGGCGCCAGCGGTTCGATCATCGGCGACGTGGTGGACAACGGCGCGCTGGTGTTCAACCGCTCCGACAGCGCGACGTTCGGCGGCGCCATCTCCGGTAGCGGCAGCGTCACGCAGGCAGGTAGCGGCAGCACGGTGCTGACCGGCAACAACACCTATAGCGGCGGCACCACGATCAGCGCCGGCACGCTGCAACTGGGCAATGGCGGCACCAGCGGCTCGATCACCGGCGATGTGGTGGACAATGGCGCGCTTGCATTCAGCCGCTCCGACAACGTGACGTTCAGCGGCGTTGTCTCCGGCAGAGGCAGCGTGGTGCAGGCGGGCGCCGGCACCACGGTGCTGACCGGCGCCAACACGTACAGCGGCGGCACGACGATCACGCTCGGCACCTTGCAACTGGGCAATGGCGGCACCAGCGGTTCGATCACCGGCGATGTGCTCGACAACGGTGCGCTGGCGTTCAACCGCTCCGACGCCGTGACGTTCGGTGGCGTCATTTCCGGCAGCGGCAGCGTGACGCAATCGGGACCCGGCACGACGACGCTGACCGGCGCCAACACGTATAGCGGCGCCACCACCGTGCAGGCGGGCATCTTGCTGGTGGACGGCGATCAATCCGGCGCGACGGGTCTTACCACCGTGCAGAGCGGGGCGACGCTCGGCGGCAACGGCACACTCGGTGGCGATGTGGTTGTCGCCAGCGGCGGTGCGTTGAATCCCGGCGACACCGGCGCGGTGGGTGCGCTCACCATCAACGGCAACCTGACATTGAACAGCGGTGCGGCGCTCAACTATCAATTCGGGCAGGCCAATACACCAGGCGGTGCACTCAACGATCTCACCACCGTCAACGGCAACCTTACGCTGGGCGGCACGCTCAACGTCAGCACGTCATCGGGCGGCAGCTTCGGGCCGGGCGTGTATCGCATCTTCAACTATGCCGGCACGCTCACCAACAACGGCCTGAACATCGGCGCTGCACCGGCTGGCACGTATGACGTGCAGACCTCGATCGCCAACCAGGTGAACCTGGTCAACAGCACCGGGCTTACGTTGAATTTCTGGGATGGCGCGGCCGGCCCGAAAGACAACGGCGTGATCAACGGCGGCAATGGCACGTGGCAGAACGCCACCGGCAACGACAACTGGGCGGACAGCACCGGCCAAGTGAATGCGCCTTACAGCAACGGCGCCTTCGCGGTGTTCGAAGCGACGCCCGGCACGGTGACGGTCGACAACAGCCTGGGCAACGTCACCACCTCGGGCATGCAGTTCGCGGTGGATGGTTACAGCATCGCCGGCAACGCGCTGACCTTGAGCGGTGCGTCGAACATCATTCGCGTGGGTGATGGCACCGCCGCGAGCGCGGGCATGACTGCCACCATCAATGCCGCACTGATCGGCACGGGTGGCGTGCAGAAAACCGATCTCGGAACCTTGGTGCTCAATGGTGCGAACTCCTATACCGGTGGCACGGAAATCGACGGTGGTGTCCTGCAAGTCGCCAACGATGGCAATCTCGGTGATGCAACCGGTGGGTTGACCTTTAATGGCGGCGTGTTGCGCAACACGGCGGCATTTACGTCAGCACGCGCGATCACGCTCAACGCCAACGGCGGCACGTTCGACACGCAAGCTAATCTCACCTTGTCCGGCACGATCAGTGGCACCGGTGCATTGAGCAAGACCAGCAGCGGCACGCTGACGTTGACCGGTGCCAACACGTACAGCGGCGCCACCACCGTGCAGGCAGGCACGTTGTTGGTGGATGGCAATCAATCCGCCGCGACGGGTTTGACCACCGTGCAAAGCGGTGCGACGTTGGGTGGCAACGGCACGTTTGGCGGTGACGTGGTGGTCGCCAGCGGTGGTGCATTGAATCCGGGCGACACCAGCGCGGTGGGTGCGCTCACCCTCAACGGCAACCTGACGTTGAACAGCGGCGCGGCGCTCAACTACCAATTCGGCCAAGCCAACACGCCGGGTGGCTCGTTCAACGACCTGACGGTGGTGCACGGCAGCCTCACGCTGGCCGGCACGCTCAACGTCAGCACTACGCCGGGCGGCAGCTTTGGGCCAGGCGTGTATCGCGTCTTCAACTACGACGGTTCGCTCACCGACAACGGCCTTGTGCTCGGCACGACACCCACGACGAATCTCTACGTGCAGACGTCCATCGCGCACCAGGTGAACCTGGTGAACAGCAATGGCCTCACGCTGAATTTCTGGGACGGTCCGGGCAACGAAAGCAACGGCGTGGTCGACGGCGGCACCGGTACCTGGCGCCTTGCCGACAACGACAACTGGACCCAAGCGAATGGTGCATTGAATGCGCCGTACACGAATGGCGCCTTCGCGGTGTTCGCCGGCACGCCGGGCACGGTGACGATCGACAACATCAACGGCCAGGTGCAGGCATCGGGCCTGCAGTTCGAAGTGGATGGTTATCACCTCGCGGGCAGCACGCTCGTTCTCACCGGCAACACGCCAACCATTCGCGTGGGTGATGGCACCGCGGCAGGCGCCAGCATGACGGCGACGATCGATGCCGTGCTGGCCGGCGCCGGCACCGTGGTGAAGGACGATCTCGGCACATTAGTGTTGACCGGCAACAACACCTACGCAGGTGGCACCACCGTGCAGGCGGGTACCTTGCAGGTATCGAGCGATACGAACCTCGGTGACAGTGCCGGTGCGTTGACGCTGGGTGATGGCACGCTGCACACCACCGCGAGCTTCCAGACTGATCGCGCGGTAAGCCTCACCGGCAGCGGCAGCTTCCAGACGGATACGGGAACGACGTTGACGCTGGGCAGTGCCGTAAGCGGTACTGGCAGCCTCGCAAAGACCGGTACTGGCACGCTGGTGCTTGGTGCGGCATCGACATACAGCGGCGCCACCACCGTCAGCGCCGGTACGTTGCAAGCGGCGGTGGCGAATGCCTTCAGTGCTTCGTCCGCCGTTGCCGTGGCGGCGAACAGCACCTTGGATCTTGGCGGCTTTGCGCAGAACGTGGCATCGCTGACGCATGCGGGCACGGTGCATTTCGGCAGCACGCCCGGCACTACGCTAACCGTGCAGGGCGATTACGTCGGCCAGGGCGGCACGCTGAATTTCAACACCGTGCTGGGCGGCGACAGCTCCGCCACGGATCAACTGATCGTCAACGGCAGCACGTCGGGCAGCAGCGTGGTGCACGTCACCAACGTGGGCGGCACCGGCGCGCCGACGACGCAAGGCATCAAGCTGATCGACGTGCAAGGTGCATCGAACGGTACGTTCTCGCTGGCCGGCAACTACGTGTTCCAGGGACAGCAGGCGGTGGTGGCGGGCGCTTACGCTTATCGCCTCTATCAAGGCGGCACGAGCACGCCGACCGACGGCGACTGGTATCTGCGTTCTGCACTGCTGGATCCGCCGACCACGCCGGGCACGCCGCCGGTCACCACACCGTTGTACCAGCCTGGCGTACCGTTGTACGAGGCATACGCCGGCGTGCTGCGGCAGATCAACACGCTCGACTCGCTGTATGAGCGCGTCAGCGATCGCACCTGGGCAGGCAGTACGCCCGCCACCGATAGCATGACGCCCGGCGATGGCGTATGGATGCGCGTGCAAGGCGCCGGCCAGACGTACAAACCGGAGGTCACCACCAGCGGTGCCGACTACGACATCTCCACCTGGAAAACGGAAGCCGGCATCGACGCCAGGCTGGGCGATGCCTCAGACGGTGCGCTGGTGGCGGGTGCGGCCCTGCAGGCCGGCCGTTACCAGTCGAACGTCGCGTCGGTGTATGGCGCGGGGCGCATCAAGACTCACAGCTATGGCATCAACGCCACGCTCACTTGGTATGGCAACGGCGGCTTCTACGTCGACGGCCAATGGCGCTGGACGCGCTTCGACAGCGACCTGTACTCCACGTCCGCCGCGCAGGTGCTCAAGAATGACGACAAGGGCAGCGGCTACGCCGTGGGCGTGGAAGCGGGCCAGCGTTTCCGTCTTGGTGATGCGTGGTCGCTGACCCCGCAGGCGCAAGTGAGTTATGGCCGCGCGGCGTTCAACGCCTTCAGCGACGTGTACGGCGCCAACGTGTCCGTGCAGCAGGGCAGGGACCTGGTCGGTCGTGTCGGCATGGCCATCGACTATCGCAGCACCTGGCAAGGTGCACGCAGATCGATCGACAGTCATCTCTATGCGATCGCCAACCTGTATCGCGACTTCGAGGGCGCCACCAGCGTGGATGTATCCGGCACCGGTCTCATCAGTCGCAACGAGCGGCTGTGGGCGGGCTTAGGGATTGGCGGCTCGCTGGATTGGGGCCGGTATTCGATCTACGGCGAAGTGCAGGGCAAGACCGGCGTGTCGCACTTCGGTGATAGCCACGAAGTCACCGGCACCCTTGGTTTTCGAGTGCATTGGTAATGAGGCGTCCCCGAGAGATGAAAATGCTGCGTTGATTTTTCCCGTTTTCCTCCGTATGCCAGGAAGGCATGTGTCCGCGAACTGACGCGGGCAGCCAGCGCTAGATTCCACCCCCCGAGACGATGCCTCAGGATCAGTTGCTTGCTGGAGGATCTTTTTGGGACGTTGGCACGCTGTTGCATGACTGGAACGCCACGAGCGGTATTCGCGCGATGGCGTTCGTAGGCTGGGATGCAATCCCAGCTTTGTTGCGGCTCCTGATGCTGGGATTTCATCCTAGCCTACGGGCGTGAAAGGTCGTGCCCTTCCGTAAACCATCAACTTCTAGGAATTTTCCGATTCTGCAGAGTGGTGATGGTGATCGAGAATTTCTCGATCGAACAGGGCTACACAAGAAGGCACGCCAAGATGCTCGCGAACTTTAAAGGAGGCCACAGGGAGGCCTTCGACACCACGGCTTTTCATCCGCAGCCAACGGCGAGTAGTGACGGCGCACGTTGCGCAGCGTTGCCGGCACGCGCTTTGCCCGGGGTGAATGCGACGTGATTGACATCGAATTTCATATCTACTCCGACCGCCGTCAGGGCCTATTGCCCGAGCTTGGCCGTATCGTCATGAACAGCGGCTTCAACGTGCTTCGCCCGCGGATGAGGCCAAGCGATGAAGGCGTACTGCTGACGCTGGCGGTGCGTGGACCGAAAAAGAATCTGCTGGCATTGCAGGACCGGCTCAGCAGCAATCCGTTGGTGCGCCGTTTCGAGTCCAACGTTGTCGACGGCATGGAGCGGGCAACACCCTCCGGAACCGACCAGATTGCCAAACCGTCAGCCGTCACCGGCGTGCATGACATGGGCGATGGCGAACCCGACCACCAGCGTGTCGATGCCGTGCTTGGCCAGTTTGCGCGCAGCTATCCGAAAATTTTCGACAAGGTGCTGGCGTTCGAATACGACCTGCCGCAGAACGCGCGGGCTGCTTCCACGCGCTACGCCGGCAAGCGGCTGGGGGCATGGGTGTTCAAGCGCGATTATGCGCTCGGCGCGCGGCTGAACTTGTCCAACTCGGTCAAGCAGATTGCGCTGCCGGCACTGAGGGAACTGGTGCGCAACACCGAGCTGGTCGGTGGCAATCTGCACATCATGGAGAGCCCTTTAAGCAGCATGGAACGGTATGGCAATGATGGTTGCCACTTCCTTCGAGGCTATGTGGAAGGCTTGCTGGGCGAGCCTGGCCATTTGGGCAACCTGCGAGTAACGGAGGTGTCCTGCCGCAACACCGGCGCCGAGGTTTGCAGCTTCGTTATCACGCCTGCGGTGTAGCGCCTTATCCGCCATGTCTGCGTTGGCCCGCATCGCGCGGCCCGACGCATCCGTTTGCAAGTTTTCAATTCAGGGGCACGTCCATGCAAGACCAAATCATTCCAAGCACACTCGATCCGCTACTGGCAGGGCTTTCCTACATTGTTTCGGTATTGGGTTCGTTCACCGCGCTCCAACTCGGCATCGGCATTCCGGGCGCGACCAACAACCGCGAACGCATCATGGCCATCGTGGCGGCGGGTGCCGTGATGGGCGGCGGCGCCATCTGGTGCATGCATTTCATTGCGATGCTGGCCTGGAAGATGGATATGCCGGTGGCCTATGACCTGCCGATGACGCTGGGCTCGGCCGTAGTGGCCATGCTGTCGTGCATGGCGGGACTGGGCATCGTGGGCAACGGCATCTTCAGCATTGCGAAACTTGTGCTGGGCGGTGTGCTGATGGGGCTCGGCGTTTGCGGCATGCATTACGTCGGCATGTCCGCCATGCAGATGCCAGCCATGATCGATTACGACGCCAATACCGTGATCCTGTCGGCTGTCATCGCCATCGTGGCATCGATCGCTGCGTTGTGGCTGGCTTTCAATATGCGCGGCATGTGGCCGCAAATTGGCAGTGCACTGGTCATGGGCATCGCAGTCTGCGGGATGCATTACACCGGCATGTCGGCTGCCACGTTCCGGTCCATGGACAGCATGGCAATGGCTAATGGCCTCAGCGGCAACGGTCTTGGCATCGTGATCTTCGCGGTCGCCGTGATCCTGCTTTCCACGATGCTAGTGATTCAAAGGCGACGCCAGCAGCAACGCGCTCAGATCAAGATATGAAGGTGCCGACGCGCATGGCGTGCAGCTCCCTACGCTTAGAAAAGAGAAAAAAGGACGGGTGAATTAAGCTTCTTTACGTCTCCGAAGGGCGATGAGCCCACCAGGTTATCGCAGTTGCTTGGTTATCTAACTAGCAATGACTAAACAACCGCCCTTATAACGATTAAGGGAAGTTTATCGCGGTTAGAAGGCATGCCCGTTGTTGGCTAAAAACACCTCGATACCTTCTCATGCAATAGGGTTGACGCTGTATGTCGGGAGCTTCCATCGCGCCATATGGCTTCGCGTCAAACGAGCGTCAAAAAGTCCTCAATCAGCTCATCGACTAGTTGAACGGAAAAGGCGACGGATAAGACAGATACGGCGCCAGTTAAGGTGCTCGTTCCAAACTGAGCGACCATGGACCCGAAACTCCATGTTCGTATCGTCGCCTATTTTATTGAAGCGAACGTGACCTACTCGGACGTTCAACGCGCACACACCATGTGCTTGGTTAGGTTTCACCCATATTGCACTCTGAATGCAGCACTATTTTGCACTTGTGTGGTTGATGTTGATATAGCAGAGCAATGAATCGGAGAACATTCGGGGGGCTCATTGCCCAGCTTGCCATGACGAATGCCACGTACTCGAAATGGCATGACGCATGGACGATTTCCGTCGCGCACCTGGTGGCCGTCTGCAAGCGATACATCAAGCTCGCTCGCCACGAGCTACTGTTGATTCACGATGCCATCAAAGACGGCGCACGTAAGGGACTGTGGAACGTGGATCGATCGACGGATGCCACCGTTCTCCTCCTGCTTACCCGGCCACAGCACGCGCCGCTCCGTTCATTCCCTTCGCGCACTGCCGCCTTGAGTCCATGACCTCTATCGCTGCCCGACCATAGCGGCCTCATCAGCCATCCCATCTGGCGCACGCTACAGCTCAGAGCAGGCAAGGAAGGGGCCGAGCTGGTTCATCACTTCTTCACATAGCAATTACATTAGGCGACGCAGGATCACGCGCGGAAACACGTGCACGACCAACGTCTCCACCCTTGCGATGGAGACCGCTACGGAAGAGGTCACTATGGAAACAGACACGTTTTTTCATGTGGTCGAAGACCTGGTAAAAGACAACGCGACGTATTCGGAAACCACTGGTCACCGCATCATCTCCCTCCACCGCCTTCGCGTGATTTACAAGCAAAGGACGGGAACATGGCCCTTGAAGTTGCTATCGCTTCAAGACGCGGTGGAAGAAGGGGTGCGCAAAGGGTATTGGGAAATGGACTACGACGAGGAAGCTGACATGGACATCATCGTTCTCTGTTGACACATCGATCCCACATGTAGCACTCGCTCGCGGCGTGGTCTGAACTCCAGGATTCACAACATGCCTTAGCTGCGCGTGCTCATCCATGTCCATAGTATGGCGGGCATGTTCGATGACGTTCTGCGCCAACTCGCCAACCTGATCCGCTTCGGCAGGGTGCAAACGTCACCGGCAGGCGCTTGTAAGTCAAATTTGGCGGGTTATTTACGCGTCCCTAATTGCGGCCGGCGTCGATCTTCAAACTGCTCGATGGGTTTGAGAGTAGCTCACAGGCGCGCTTGAAAACCATCCATTTCCCGCCATCCGATGAGATCGGCGATGGTTGGAAAAATCAGTGCCCAATCTTCAGATCGTTGGGGGTCAGAGACTTCTAGCGCAGGCTCGACCTGCGGCAAGTCAACACGCCGTACTAGGCCGTTGTGATCGATGAGGTCCCAAATGGCATCGAGCGCGCTTTTCTGAGTCGGAAACCAAAAAATAATGGCATCCGCAAGCCGTCGGTTAGCGTTTTTCATTGGTGTGCGCAGCCGTACGCCACCGAGTTCAAATACCAGGCGCAGTTGTATCGCGGTGGGAACCAGCGCCGCAACGCGCCAACCAATGAAACCACCGCGAGGAATCAGCACAGCGTGGCAATGGAAGCGCGGGTATAACCAACGCTTGGCGATAAGGGATGCGGTGGCAGCCTCTGTCTGCATGAGGAGCGCATCGCGGCTGACATGGTTCCACGCTTTCAGCGACAAGCGCATCCGAAGCTCTCGGACGAGCGGGGGCGCATCAGGCTTCCAAAGAATCAGATCTCTTCGACCTTTGGCTTGCTTGCAGGCTTTGCAGCACATCACAAGCGCATCCGGCTGCCGGGGACCACCCGCCATGATCGGAATGATGACGTCCATCGAAGGAACAAGCGCCGTACGCAGCCTGATACCGCAGTAAGCGCAGTGCCCCGTGCACCGCTGCATGGCGAGCGACAACCACCAATCCGGCAGTTCTTCGGGTGAAGACCGAGTACAGGCGAGGGCCTCCACAAAGGCAGCCAGTATCTCTTGGGGCGGTGAGGCTGCGCCTGCAGAGAGGAATGTATCCTCGCCCCTAAAACCGCTGGTAGAGCGCAATGTCGCGGTCGTCGTTTCCTGATCGATCCAATCACCGTGGCGCGATGACCTTTCGACTTCCCAGGTCGGCGGCTGGGCGAACACCTGTGTCTGCGGGGCTGCTTCCGTTCCCCGTATCTCCCATGTCGGCATGTTCACATCCTGCGAATGGCCTGAGGCTATTTAATCACAGATTGACCGCTGAAGAAGCAGGCGGAAACGGGGAGCGGTCAGCTGAGCACCGACATGGAGAGCCTCAGCACCCGGCTAGATAACTGGCCTGCTGGTGGCCTTCATCAGGTCAAGGATTGAAAGGCGCATGGCTGGCGCAGCACCATGCCGTTGTGCTCGTCAAATTTGGAGGCGCCGTGACTTTGGACATTGATGCGTCACATTGGCCAACGTCTGGCAGGCTGACCATTCCTTGGCCTGCGCCAGGCGTGCCCAATACGCAGAGTCGCGATGAATCGGTAGATAGAAAATGTTCGCTCTCGACCCAAAGCGGATCCAACGAACTGAGGGTACGCCAACATGCCTCTCACCGAAGATCACGCAGACCAGCGCTCGCTGTTGCACTTAGGCGCTGAAGCGGCTGCGTTACTCGTCAGCCGTGACTTTCACGGTCTAGTGGATCATTAGCTATGCCCGGGCCTACGATCGGAGGGAGTCTGAAGCGATTGAAGCCGATCTCGCCGCTTGCTTAGCTAAGACCGATCAGAACAGAGGGTGCCGGGCAGACTTCGATATCGTTGTTGACTGATTCGCTTGTTTTCCCCGTCCGGCGCCGATTTCCACTTCCTCTGTCGAGGACCGCTGATGCGCCCATATCAGGCGCTGTTTGACCTTCAAGCATCAGAGATACGGGTGAGCGCTGCGCCATCGCCCTTTCGATGGGGGCGCCGCGAGGCAGTCCCATCCATGGACATTCCCTGCTTGCGATGCAGACCCGAGCGTCACGCTGAGTAAGCCCGGCGCACGCCGCAGGCAAGCGACCTTCTTGCATCAAGAAGGTCGCTCTTCGGGCTAGCCCTTGATGAACTTCAACAGATCGGCATTGATCATGTCTGCATGGGTGGTCATCAATCCATGCGGAAGCCCCGGGTAGATCTTCAGCGTGCTGTTCTTCAGCAGCTTGGCCTGTAGCAGCGAGGCGTCCTTGTACGGCACGACCTGATCGTCGTCGCCCTGCATCACTAGGGTGGGTACCGTGATCGCTTTCAGATCATCCGTCTGATCCGTTTCCGAGAAGGCCTTGATGCCTTCGTAATGGGCCAGTGCACCGCCCATCATTCCCTGGCGCCACCAGTTCTCGATGACCCCTTGCGAGGCCTTTGCACCGGGCCGGTTGTAGCCGTAGAACGGTCCCGTCGGAACGTCGAGGAAGAACTGCGCCCGGCTGGCGGCCAGCGCCTTGCGAAAGCCGTCGAACACTTCCAGCGGCGTGCCACCCGGGTTCTTGTCATTCTTGACCATGAGCGGGGGAACCGCGGCAATGAGCACCGCCTTGGCAACGCGCCCCTGCGGCTGACCGAACTTCGCGACGTAGCGCGCCACCTCGCCGCCACCCGTGGAGTGGCCGATATGAACCGCATTCTTCAGGTCGAGATGCTCGACCACCGCCGAGGCATCGGCCGCATAGTGGTCCATGTCGTGGCCGAAGCCCACCTGCGAAGATCGGCCGTGACCGCGTCGGTCGTGCGCGATCACGCGATAGCCGTTGGCAAGGAAGAACAGCATCTGCGCGTCCCAGTCATCCGACGACAGTGGCCAGCCGTGATGAAACACCAGCGGCTGGGCATCCTTCGGACCCCAGTCCTTGTAGAAGATCTCCACGCCATCCTTCGTCAGCACCTTGTTGCCCACCTGCTGACTTCCCGCGGCCGGATGCGCTGCTCCGGATGCAGGGGCCGCGGCGACGGCCGGGGACGAAAGAAGAGGCAGCGCCACGGAGGCGGCGGCTACCGCACCGGCACCGACCACCATTTTTCGGCGTGACGTGCTGACCCGTTCGACTTCTTCATTGCTACTCATGACATAACCTCCACTTGGGGTGAAGCAACGACACCCGGTCATCCGCATCGCGGAATTGCCGGACCAATACCATCCAAACTGAGTGGATACGCTGCGATCGCAAACGCCGCCCTGTCATCCGTGCCGGTAGCCACGCGACAGCCTGACGAGCCGAAAGGCCACCACGACAAACAGCACAAGGACAACCAGCTGCGCCATGGCGAACAGCGGCTTCTGCACACTGGGCGGCAGCGCAGCCAGCACCGGCAGCTTGGCGAACAACTGAGCCACAAGCACAAACACCAGAGGCTCACAGACCCAGGTCGGACAGTCCCGGATGATCATCCGGACGACGCCCCAGCGGCCAGTGGAATTTGCGCTCGCTCTCCTTGATCGGCATGTCGTTGATGCAGGAGAAGCGACGCTCCATCAGGCCATCCGGGCCGAATTCCCAGTTCTCATTTCCATAAGAACGGAACCAGTTACCGGAATCGTCGCGCCACTCGTAGGCGTAGCGTACCGCGATACGGTTTTCGGTAAAGGCCCACAGTTCCTTGATCAGGCGGTAGTCAAGCTCCTTCTTCCACTTACGCGCAAGGAAATCTCTGGCAGCCTCGCGACCGTTGGTGAACTCGACGCGATTGCGCCACTTAGTGTCAAGCGAATAGGCGAGCGATACTTTTTCGGCATCGCGGCTGTTCCAGCCATCTTCCGCGAGGCGAACCTTCTCAATTGCCGATTCGCGGGTAAACGGAGGGAGGGGAGGACGGGTTTCATTACTGGACATGGCGAAGTCTCCAATCGAAGTGTATAGACGCTCTAATTTCAGCGGTTTTGGGGTCTAGGTCGCTAGCGCGCGACCTGTTTTAACAACAACTGCGCAACGTTCCTTGCATCGTCTGCGGCGCTGCGATCCCTCATCACTCGTGACACCGTGATTGCGCCTTCCATAAGAACCAGCAGCTGCCGCGCCAACGCGAGTGGCTGCTCAATATTCAATCGTTCTGTTAGCTCAAGCGTGTAATCCAGAAGCTTTTGCTTGTGGAGCCTAGCGATCTGCCGAATCGGTTCATTGAACGTCATATGCAGTCCATGAGCTCTTGTCTCTGCGTCAATCCGCGGGACAAGGAGAAAAAAGGAAAACCATATAGCCTCGCAGACGCATCAGCATGAGGCGTGAGCCCAGAACCCGGCCCTTTTCCAGGAGCCGCGCCGGTGGCGAATGCGTTAGAAAGGCTTGGTCGGCAGGTACTTCCCGTCCAGAGTGATCACGGCGCGGGAGCCCCCTTCCGGATCCTCGACCTTCTTGATGTCCAGCTTGAAGTTGATGGCGCTGATGATGCCGTCACCGAACTTCTCGTGGACGAGAGCTTTGAGTGTTGTGCCATACACCTGCAGCATCTCGTAGAAGCGGTAGATGGTAGGGTCGAGCGGTACTCCACCTTCGATGCTGCCGCGCATCGGAACGGTTTGCAGCAACGCGATGCCTTCCGCGTCGAGGCCGAGCTTCTCGCCGACTACCTGTGCGGCGCTGGTCGGCAGCGGGTGCTGTCCAAGTAGGGCGGCGGTGACGAAAGCCTCCGACAGGCCGCTACCCTCGGTGATCTGGGCGTAGGACAGATCCTTACGGGCTTTGGCGGCCAGGATAACTTCGGTCAGTTCCTGGCGTGCAGACTGGGTAGCTTGTGACTGGATCATGGATTGTCTCCTTAATATTGAGAAGAAAGCTCAGGCGGCGCGCCTGACCTGATGGGCAACCGCGCACACCCCAGGGTTTTGGGCGAGGGACACGAAACTGCCAGTGGCTCCATCGAATGCGTCGATACGGCCGCTCTCGATGTCGTAGATCCAGCCGTGCAGCACCACACGACCCTCTTCCAGGGCCAAGCGCACGGACGGATGGGTCTGAATGTTCGCCAGCTGGGCGATGACGTTCTCGCGCACCATGGCGTCTACTTTGCTGGGCTGGTCTGCGTGGTGGCGCGAGTCGTTCACGACTTTGGCCGAGTCGGCATAGCGCAGCCAGCTAGCTACGGCGGGCATGTGATCTAAGCACTTGCAGGTGGCGATGGCGGTCATCGCGCCACAGTCGGAGTGGCCACAGATGACGATGTCCGCGACCTGGAGCGCGGCGACGGCGTACTCAACCGACGCGGAAACACCACCGGGCTCGGGGCCGTAGGAGGGCACGATGTTGCCAGCATTGCGGATAACAAACAGATCGCCTGGCTCGCGCTGCGTAACCAGCTCCGGCACCAATCGGCTATCGGAGCAGGAAATGAATAGAGCCCTCGGACTCTGCTGGTTGGCCAAGTTCTTAAAAAGTTTGACCCGCTCGGGGAACGCGTCTCGCTGGAATTTCAAGAAACCGTCAATGATGTCCTTCATGGCTCGATCTCGGTATCGCGGTAGGTGCGGCAGAGATTACGGACCCTGTGTCATAAGGTAAAAGTCTCATTTATGATTGACTACATCGGATTTTCTTATAGGTGAGGCCATGCTCGCTCGACACGTCCAGTACTTTCTAGCAGTGGCAGAGCATCTGAACTTCACGCGCGCAGCCGCGGCACTGCACGTCTCTCAACCTGCGTTATCGCAGCAGGTAAGGCAGTTAGAAGAAGACTTAGGCGCTCAGTTGTTCGATCGATCAGGTCGCACAACGCGGCTGACTGATGCGGGAGAGGTTTACTTGCAGTACGTGCTCCGCGCTTCGCGTGAACTGCGAGAGGCAACCCGCGCCATACATGATCTGAGTGACCTCAGTCGCGGATCGCTGCGGATTGCGATCACCCCAACTTTTACGACGTACTTTGTAGGCCCTGTGGTCGAGACGTTTCACCACCTTTATCCACACATCACCATCAACGTACGGGAGATGTCGCAGGAGCGCATGGAGCAACTGCTTCTTGCTGATGAGGTAGATGTTGGACTCGCATTCGCCGACGTTCGTTCCGCAGACATCGACTCGACGCCCCTGCTGACTGAAACCCTCGCACTCGTAGTCAGCCGTAACCACCCTTTGGCCGCGGAATCGTCTATCAGACTTCAGGCGTTGAACACCGAGTCCCTAGTCTTGCTGAGCGAAGAATTCGCCACACGTGGCCAAATAGATCGATATTTCCAGCAGAACGGAATTCGCCCAAGGGTTCATGTGGAGGCAAACGCGATCAGCGCGGTGATCGAAATCGTACGTAGGACAGGATTGTCGACGCTCTTGCCCTCAGCAATTGCCTCAACCCATGAAGACTTGGTTGCAATTGAGCTTGATTCTGCGCGGTTGCAGCGTATCGCTGTGCTTGTTCAGCGCAAAGATGCCTATCGGAGTGCAGCAAGCCAAGTGTTTATCCAGCTAGCCAAGGAGGTCGGTCGGCAACTCGATGGGTCATAGGTCGGGACAACCAGATACCCGGACGTCACACTGCTGCTTCACAGGTGCTTGACCAAGCTCTCGGACATCGAAACGATGTTTCATGGCAACGTTCATGGCGATCCAGCAGTACGGAAGGCTGCAAGGTCACGTCTTCAGCGGGCGTACTACGACCTCTACAGAAAGTCAGGTCTCCGGGTGTGGCCGAGCGGTGCATAGGAGCAGCTGACTCTGACCCAGTCGGTCATAAGCTCGCACCACAGAAGGCGCTGACCGTCGTTGCTAGGTTGTAACCTCAAAATCAGCGATAGCCGATCCCAATGACCCAGCTGGCTGAAAAACGCCTGGAGAGTCTTCTGAGCCTCTGGCGTCGCCGGCAGGGATTGCATGACGAAGGTCGCTCGGTCCAATCCGAATCGAATTGCGCTGCGCCTTACTGAGCTGGTCAGCAGGCTCAGCACCCGCGTGCCACCCCTAGCGATCAGCGTGACCAACTCCTCGTCGGAGACCTCGCCATTTGCTTTGAGGATGCCTCTAAGGCTGTGCATGCGCACAAGGCTTCCGCGATGAGAGAGCCACCTGCGCATCCTCATCAGATCCTGCTCTTCGGCGACGTCCGCGAGCGATATCAAAGCGCCCAGCGTGGGACTGTCGCCGTTGTGATCGAGCATGTCACGCCAATGTCTGGTCGCGTCTTCTTCAAATCGCTCTCGAAGAAGAAATGCGGACAGAGAGCGAACACCAGCGGAGCGGTCAAATAGGGCTTGGCGGAGCAAATCGTAGGGTGGTAGTTCGGTTGACTTAGCCAGAACACGCAACGACTCGCGCCGAGTTACCGGGTGGGGAGCACTCAAACCCTTTTTTGCGAGGTCTAGGGTGCGTGCGACACTGCAATGCCCCTGTGCATGGCGGAGTGCAAGTAGAGCAATCGCCGGGTTGGCGTCATCAATGGCCGCCGATAGGCAGAGAGGCCTCGCCATTCAGCGCCTCACCATAGGCCCGACGTCCCCCCGCCTTGAGTAGCGGGATGCTTTGGAGCCCGTTGTCACGCCGATCCAGTGATGAGGCGCAGCATACAGTAGAGAATACGGGGGAGGATGGCCTCGTGCGCCTAGGAGCTGCAGCGACATGGATGCTGAATCGCCCTAGCGCGGCACAGCTTTTCCAGCTTCAGCAAATGGCAGTCTTTCCCTTGGTCTCCGACATGCCAAGAGCGCGACAAGAGCTTTTCAATCACCACGTAGCAGAAGTATTTGCCGAAGCATGGAAGGATTTCGCAACTTCGGGGCAGTTTCAATTTATATCACCACGAAGGACTGTACCCGAGCTTGCGGCGGCGATTGATGCCGCGCAACGGGGGGGCGCTGCGAAGTCTGTTGCATGCGGCAGCAAGTGCATTGGGCACCTCTGTGCATCAAACATTGAATGGCCTTAATTAGGGTGAGTGAGTCGCTGCCTCCCAGCGTACTATCCCGCGATGGAACCTGCCGCAATTGTGGTAATCGAATATTATCGATTGCCAGGCCACGACGACCGGCCTGAGGCGCAGCATACATGGCCCGCTAGCGAATAACGCATCAACTTAACTGGCGGAGGCGCAGGGCGCGCAAACTGTAATAGATGCAATGCACCTACGCATCGAATTTTCATCGAGGGAAAGGGAGAGGTCCAGTGTTTCGAGACATAGGGGGCGAGGTCAAACTTTGGGCTCATCAGCGTGAGGCGCTCACATTTCTAATCGATCATTTTCGGGGCAGCCAAGACCCTTGCCTCATACGCATGCCGACGGGAACTGGAAAAACAGGCGTCATAGCATGTGCATCCTTGCTGAGCGCAAAAGGTAGAACATTAGTATTGACGCCGTGGTCGAACCTGCGTGATCAATTAATCGAGGCTTTGAAACGCGGTTTCTGGAGCAATATCGGTCTAACGCCACCGTGTGGGATCGTTGCCGCGATCAAGCCCTCTACGGCAGCAGCAACAATTAAAAACAAGGACGTCAAGGTTGTAGTGTGCACTTTCAGCACTCTTACGGAGCTGCGTCGGACCAAGCGCGCTTTTTACGATAAGGAATTGGCATCTTTTTTCGATATCGTCATTGTCGACGAATGCCATTATGAGCCAGCCGTCGAGTGGGGGCGGGCGGTTAAGGGGATTAAGAAGCCAACTATTCTATTGACCGCCACGCCCTATCGAAATGATCTAAAGCTGTTTCGAATACGAGACGGCAAGCGAGGGGTGTTTCACTACACGCACGAGAATGCTGAAGCACAAAAGATCATTCGAGGATTAGATGCCAAGCCGCTTTCAGGTCAGATCACGATCGCAGCTCTGACATCAGAATTTGCAGCCACCTGGAAAGCGGCATTGAATGGTAAAACGCTGATCAGCCCAACCCCTCGGGCGATCATTTGCTGCGCCACCGCTGTCGAGATTCGAGAGACCGTTGCCCTGCTTCAAAAGGCAGGAATCGATGCGGTTGGTATACATGAAACATTCGAGGGTTCCCGGTCAAAGGATTTGGTCAAGGATGTGCCACCACTTAGCCATCACGCCGCTGTCTGGGTCCATCAAAATAAACTAACCGAAGGCTTAGATGACCACCGGTTCTGCTGCGTTGCTTTCTTCTCTCAGGTCAACAATGACCGAAAGCTAATTCAGCAAATCGGGCGTGTTCTGCGAACCCATCGCACAGATCAGGAAGGTGGTCTTGCCCTTCTGTTATCGCCTCCAGAATTTAAGTTGTCCGAACGCTGGAGCGCCTATCGGGAGTTTGAGAAAGAGTTTGAGGACCTGACATCCGAGCGATATCGGACGTATATCGAGCAACTACTGCGGACCCAGCCATCTGTCGAATATTTCGAAGGGCGATTTCGAAAGCGGTTTCAGACTACCAGCCTATCGTCCGACCCACAGGTGGCAATAGCCCCTAGTGTTCTAGTTAGAAAAGTTCAAAGTGACTTTATCTTCGATGACTACATTGAGGATTGCACAGACAGCCTCAACCTTTCAGACGCAGTCATTCTCGGAGAGCCCGATGCGCCATGTCAGCGCCGCGCAGACTTCGCGCTCTGGGTCTATGCCTCAATAAGCAACTCCCGGCTGCTCGTCGATACTTCACTGTACGAGGTTCGCCTTGAAGCACATTGCGCAGTACACGCAGGAGACTACCTCCTGGTCTCGGATACCACGGGGACCTATCCCGAGGAGTTACTGGAGGCGACGACATCTCACTTGGGAGCCAGCGGTCTCTCCCGCCTTGTGAGTGAGTCATATCGTTTGACGAACGTATCGGTGAGTTGTGCGGTGCCCTTCGATACCGTCCTAAGATCCTCCGAGCTTCGTGCACATGACCTAGGAGCCATACCGACGTCACTAACAGACAGAATCCATATCTGTAAATCTGTCCGAGGAACTGCAGCCACAGGAAGACGCTATCTTGGGCTACATCGAGGAAGAGTGCGACAGGAACTACCAGAGCGCCTTCGCAGACAATTTTCGGCGCCAGACTTTCAGCAATGGGCGCAGGCGATCGCCGCGACGCTGGATACTGTCAATAGTGGAAATTCCGTATTGCAGCGCTACATGCAGACGGCGAGCCCTCCGATCGCGCCTATTCCTGTCTCGATGTCCGTGGACCTCACGCACCCGAAGATCCAGATTTCGGATCATCAAGATCAAACGCTGATAGCCCTATCATCATCCGTTGCACTACGCCCAAATGGCAATCCGGGAACGACCCGTATGTTTGATTGCCAGTTCGAATTCCAGGTCGCGGGACAATCAAAGGCGAAGTATACGTTTGCAGCCAGCATTGAGTATCAGCTCGCAAAAGGGCGCTTCTGGCTTAAGTCCAAAGGATCTGCTGGCGTTAAGGTTGAGGAAATCGACAATGCTCAAGGCAAGCGAAGCCTTGCTGACTACCTCAATCAAAATCAGGACCTGCTGCTAATCGGCTTGGAAGGAGGAAGCCTTGTCTATCAAGGTCGAAATTTCTACGAAATCGACTACAAGTATGCGGAGCAAATGCTTCTTCAAAGAATAAGCACTCCGGCAATCGGTCCATGCAGCACTGAAAAGGGCAGCAAGTCGGAGATTGCAAGCGCCAAGAGGCCGGGAAACAAGGCTACTGCGTTCATTCCGGGCTCCCTTTTCAAAGAGATCGCTGAGGCCAAGCTACCACTAAGCTTTTCTCCTGAGATTGTCATCTGCGAGGACCTCGGGTCCGAGTGCGCGGACTTCGTTCTGGCAAATTTCAGCGAAAAGCAAATGGCTCTTGTGCACGCAAAGGCAGGCGATGGGAAAGGAATCTCCGCGTCTGCATTTCACGATATAGTGGCTCAAGCCATGAAAAATCTCGTATATCTAACTCGGAAGGCTGAGAAACCCAAAGGGGTGGCGTCGTGGAAATCAACCTCGAGATGGAACAAGACTGATATACCACGCCTGTACAAAGCGCCACGGGGATGCCCTCAAGGTGCAGCGCTATGGAAAAAACTGAGAGCGGAGATCATCGACCATCCTGATGGTCGACTTCACGTGATACTAGCCACCACGGGGTGTTGCGATACATCTGCGCTTAGTGAAGCTGTTCATGATGAGGCCAAGAGGACTGCAGAGACTGCTCAGCTGTTTCACCTTCTAGATGGACTAACGGCTTACGCTCGCCAGCTGGGCGTCAATGTGACGGTTTTTGATGTGCCTTTTAGGAAGGCGGTCAAAAAGGTTGTGGCCGCGAAAGCGGCAGCCAAGTCACCTCGAAGGGGCGTGCGATGACCGCTGCCGGCTAAGGGCTTGGACTTCTTGGCGAAGGATGGTGGTTCGTCGGCGATTCTCGGCGTCGTGATGATTTGTCTACATTACGACACGACCCGCCAGCTACTTGAAAAGGGCGCGGCAAGCGATCCGACGGCTCCTCCATAGGAAAAGAAAGGTGCGCTCGAAATTCCGCGGTGAATGCCAGGAATGGCGGTCGGGGTCGTAGTCGAGGAGCTCGCGAAGAGGGACATTGAGCACTTCCCCGACCTGGTGCCATATCTCCCGCGTGCAGGACATGCCACGCTCCATGCTGCAGATGTGGCTTGACAAGTAGCTGTTTCGATCGATTAGGAGAAGCGCATGGCCGCGTGCGAAACCTAGCTCCACCCCATAAGGTTGGGGGTAAGGATATACACATCGCTACGATTGGGAGAACTTAATCAAGCCAAGTTCGGCAAGCTTGATAGTCGCCGTCTCGGGCGCGTAATAAGCCTGGTAAAACTTGAAGTCGCGACGCTGCATGTCAGCGCATTTCTGATCGATGATTCTCATGATTTCGATCTTGTCCTCAGCCGACGTCTTGATGCCAAAGGCAATGCCATGAAGGGATTTAAAATCATAGGTTGTGACTCGTCGCGCATCATCGCTTAGGTCAAACACAGCACTGTGCCAGGTCAATCGCAACTCTTCTTCGTAAGCCCAGTCATTGGACTTCGTTGTGATGTATCGCTCAAATCCTTCCCAGTGAGACCGTAGCCGATCCTCCCTGGGGTCTAGTGTGCAGTCGGCTCGCGACGTTCGCACTTTGTCTCGAGTGTGATACCACTCGGCATTGATGGTGGGCACTGTAAGCATCCCTAGCATGCCGAAGAAATCCGCTTCGGGCACCACTCCCTGATATCGAACCGGATAGAAGATATGGTGCCTTATGTCTTGAATAGGACCCCCAGCCCCCTCGCTCACGAGGCGGCGCAGAGCAATTGCATTATGACCTTGCATGGCCTCGGCGTTGAAGATGAGGCAAGCGCCGCGGTGGCCATCGCCGTAGTGCCCCCACACTGAGGAGTTTGCGTAAGTCGCTGAGAAGCAGGCCGTATAAAACTCGGGATAGACGAGCTGTTCTAACTTCTCAGGATAATCATGAGGGAAATCAAACAATGCGAACGCACGGTTTGCAGCAGAGCCGCCATGCGATAAGTTGTAACGGTTGACCAAATCTAACTGCCGGCTCACATTGGTTTGCACGGCGAAGATCGCCTCGCGGGCATCCGCATGCCCATCCGTTTCCAAATCCAGCGACTCGCTGAGTGTCGCTAATTGGACGACTCGCTTGGTGGCCACGCTTACCTCAGCGTGAGCCTCGGGTGAGCTCGCCCCCTTGAAGAGCCCACGCTGCCGCAGAAGCGCCAAGACCTCAAAGATGGCTAGCGGATGAAGCGTAACCAGATACGCTCTTAGTTCATTCGCGCGAATCGGACCTTTTCGCTTCCCGAGCACTTCTATCAAGCTTTTCACAGCCTCGTGCGACAAGAAAACTGAGGTAAGTTCCTCGATGAGTTCGCGCTCTAGCGGTGTCCTTGCGGCTGCAAGGGGGGAGGAGAGCGGCACGTGCTGCCAGCCGATAGGGTGGTCTTCTCCTGCAATAACTAAAACGCACGCCGCGTAATAGAAGCAGCCGATGTAGTGCCGAAACAGATTTTCCCACAGGACGGCGTCGCCCAGCCAAAATAGACTCTTTAAGCCCTCCAGTGGGTCATTTAATTTGCTTCGTTCGGCAAAAAAAATCTGCTGCCGCTCCAACTCTGCAAATTTTCCGAGCGTCGGCACCGTTTACCTTGCATTCTCCATTTCGATCTTAACCATTGAAGACTACGGACGCTCGGGATCTTGCTTCTGATTCTGGCCGATGGCAGCACGCAGATCTGCCATCGCATTGCTACCGGCAAGCGATCGGGGCGTGTAATACGTCACCATGCGGTCCGTTTTCCAGCCGCCCGCCTGCTGAATCTGTATCCCACTCGCACCGTGCTCCGACAAATCGTTCGCCGACCCGATGCGCGTCGAGTGCCCACTAATGCTCCCGGCGTTCTCTAGACCAGCCGCTTTCGCGCGTCGCCGAAAAATCCGCGCCACCTCCTGGGGCAGCAACGCCTCTTCGGAATGACCGCCAGCCTTCGGTCGTCCGCCGGTGGACCGGAAGAGGGCACCCGCATCGATGCTGGCCGCCGCCTGCCACGCCCGTACCCGCGCGATGGTGGCGAGACTCACAAAGCGATAGTCGGGCGCGGCGCCATCCTGGTTGGTCTTGGAGAAGGGGACGTGCAGCGCCCAGGTATTGCGCCGACGGTTGTGGTGCAGGTGCTCCACTCGAATAGCCACCAATTCCGACTCGCGACAGAGCGTGTCCGAGGCCATCGACAGCAGCGCCGCATCGCGCAGATCGCGCGGGCTATCACCCAGCGTCGCCAGAATCGCCTCAATGCCGGCGCTATCGAGTTCGCCGGCCTGCTTGCGCGCGTGACCACCGGTGGCTTTGAGGCGCCGAATCAGCTTCTTCCATTTGACCGGCCAGTCCGGATCCTTCGACGGGCTCGGCAAGCCAGCGGCCACATGCACCAAGCCGACCGTATACAGATAGCGATCGACCGTGGCGCGCTTGCGGCCTTTGTCGATCGCCGTGGACAAGAACGTTTCGAGCTGATCGACGGAGGCGGGCAGGGGTGTCGCGCCACTCGCTTCGCACCATACGAGGTACTGCGCCCAGTCCGAACGCACCGCTTTCACCGTCGCTGGCGCGCTGCCTTCCGCGAAGTCGGCGGACCAGCTAGTCAGTCGTTCGAGCACGGCCTCGATAGACGCGGCCAGCGCCGGCCGCGGAGCGTGAATCTCCGGTGCAATGGCTGGCACCGCGGTCAGCTCCTGCAGCGCATCGACGACCCGAAGGGGAGGGGTGGTTGGCTCGGTCATGAGAGGCATCCCGGGGCGCTCAAAGAGGCGCCGATGACTCATCATAGCGAATAAGTGCCATTATTAGCTATCTTGTTTATGGACGAAAATCTCCGTTTTTCATATACATATCTTCATAGCCTCACTTGGCTAAGCGACCATTAGCTGGAACTGCAATGGGTCTTCAATTGCCTCCTTACCTACAGTCCTTTGCGCTTCTGCCGTTATGGCGAAGGTAGATTTTCATCTTAAGTAAAGGCATGTGATGCGTAGGAACGTCGACCGGACGATCAACATTGCGGCGCTATTCATAGCAGCGTGTTCGGCAATCACTGCGCTTGCGGCGCTCTACTGGACGCGTCACTACGCCGAACTTTCCGTACAGCCGTACATAACCGTAACGCCGTATCTTGAAGGGCCGGGCGGTCGAAATGGCCTTTATATTTCGAACGCCGGAAACGGCCCTGCGCGCATCACTTCCATCGATGTGACCGTCGACGGCCGAACATTTCATGGGCCTGGCGACAGCCCCTGGCCATCAATAGAACGAGACATCGGCGTTGAAGGCTGTTTCAAGCGCGGCTGGCCCGAGGGAGAGACCGTTTTGCGGGCGGGCGATCAGGTTACCTTTCTGACCGAAACGCGTGCGACTGGAGTCCCGGCCTGCCAACTCGCGGTGCTTAAATTGCTAACACAGTCAGATATGAAGTACACGATTCATTACGCGTCGATGGATGACCTGAATTTCGTGTTCGAGGGCCACGCCAAAGTAAATGACGCCGACATCGTCAAGTTGGGCGACATAGTTTCCTCGTCTAAGTAGCCGCTGAAGCGGATCGCTGCGTCGGACTGGAACGCCGATCGGGGCCCTAAGAGTTCTTCATCACCGAACCCCTGTAAAAAGGTGACACGATTAAAAGGGATGACATGGTTAAGTGGTTAGGTGACAAGGTTAAGTGGGTGACGACAGCGATGCAAACCGCGTGCCGGCGCGCTTCGCCCAGCGAGCAATTGCGCATAATGTATATTATGTAAAATAACAGATGGACCGTTCTGGCCGCCGGTCTTCTACAGGTCTATCGGATTCGCGACATGAAGGTCCGTCTATCAACCAAGATGGTTGGCGAAACTCTAGAGCAGCACTGCGAGACTGAGTTCAATCGCATTCGAGCGACGGCTTTTCCAAGGGCATATTTCGAGAAAGACAACGACGCCAGGACTGGCAGCAAAGGCGATTATATTTTTCGCGACTTGGATGACGGTGGCATCGAGATTGTATCGATCATGTTTGAAATGAAGAACGAGAATGATCACACCGCGACAAAAACCAAGAACGAAGATTTTCTGAAGGAACTGGATAAGGATCGCAATGAGAAGGGTTGCGAGTATGCGGTGCTGGTCTCGCTGCTCGAGCCCGATAGTGAGCTCTACAACACTGGAATCGTCGACGTATTTCATCGCTATCCGAAGATGTACGTTGTACGACCGCAGTTCTTCCTTCCAATCATCACGCTGCTGCGAAATGCGGCGATGAACACGTTGAGGTACAAGGCAGAGCTGGCACTTGTAAAAGCACAGAACATCGACATCACGAACTTCGAAGCGGGGCTCGAAGGGTTTAAGTCGGCGTTCGCTAAGAACTACGACCTTGCATCTCGACGCTTCCAAACTGCCATCGAAGAGATCGACAAGTCGATCGACCACTTGCAAAAAACGAAGGACGCACTGTTAGGCACAGACCGAAATCTTCGTCTTGCGAACGACAAGGCTCAGGACGTGACAATCAAGAAGTTAACCCGGGGCAATCCGACAATGGCGGCCAAGTTCGCAGAGCTCAAGACCAGCACCTCTCCTGACTCCGAATAGGCAAGCTTCTGGGTACGATCTGCGCCGTTGGCGCGCAGATCGGCCAGACGCGGAAAGGCAGTGCTACCACTTCTTGGCGTAACTCTGCTTCACAGTTGTGCTGATGTACGAGTTTAATCCGTAACCCTGTGCCGCAAGTGCTTTCATTCGGTCGACCATTTGCTGGCCGGGTCGCGAATGGTTATACAGATAGTTGCGATTTGTTCCTGACGCGAAAACGACGTGGATGGAGTCTTCCGTCGTTTCATATGAGGCGACATTGGAGTCGCCATTAAGATTGCGGTAGGGCGTCATATCGATCTCCTTGTCGGACGGCAACCCTAACTATTGATTGGACGAGCGTGCGCGTGCAAATGTAGATCATCCCTTCAACACGTGCAGACCCGAAAGCGCCGGGTCTCAACCAACCATACCTACTGAGGTTCCGCGCATCAATCCGCCTTAAAGCCCATGCCCTGCCCGATAGCCGTCGTACGATCGACTTCCGCAGGCCGTGGACCGGATGATGCATGCACCGTGACCTACCGTATGACCTCTGACGGCGAAACGCGCGTCGCACCAAGCGCTGGAGCAAGCGCGGCCATCTGTCCTATAAGCATCAGAACAGCGGCGCCCACAAGCACGTTACCCACCGCCATTCTTGCCAGCTCGAACTCTTTCATCAAATAGTTGTTCAGCGCGAAAGCCAATCCTGCGCCAAGCACGACACCCACAGCGCTAACAAAGGCATTTTCAAGCAGGAAGTAGCCTGCAATATCGGCGCGCGTCGCGCCAAAGGCGCGTCGCACGCCAATCTGTTTGCGCCGCTGACTTACCCAGAAGCTTGTAAGACCGACTATTCCAGCTGTGGTCACCGACAACAAGATCACGCATACCGCCGCCATCATCATCATCACACCGCGATCGTCGCGATAGGCAGCCCTTCTTATCTCTGCGAAATTTGAAATCGATGTTGTCCCCATACCGCCGCTCAGCACGCGTTGCGGGTCCTGTGCGTAGAGAGCCGAAGCCACGTCTTTCTTCAATGCATCGCTTGCGCCATTCTTGCCACGCACCACGTAATAGCGGGATGCCTCAACCATCAGCGAAGGAATCAATACGGAATTCCACGTGGAGCCGTCGCTCCATGCATAGCTGGAAGAGCCTTGCAAGGTTTCCATTATGCCTATGATCGTACTCGGCTGAGTTGCAGAAGTGAAATACACCTGTTTTCCGAGCGCGTCGCCAGCTGGAAATAATTTGTCGGCCAATGCCTTGGAAACAATGGTCACAGCGGGGGAGATATTATCGAATTGTCCTTGCGCACTGACCTCGTCGCTATTGAAGTTACGCCCGGCAACCAGCCGGATGCCGAGCGTCGACAAGGCGTGATTGTCCGCATTGAAGAAGGTGGCTCTTGCATTCGGTCGTGAATTGGGCTGAAGGCTCAGGCCAACCCCTCTATTGATATTGCTGATCGAGATACTGTTGGTTTCATAGGCATCCTCCACGCTAGGCAATTGCCGTAAAGCCGCCAAGTCGGCACGAATCGATGCTTCAACGGTGGATTTTTCCGCAGCCGTGTCTGTCTTCAAGCCGGTGTGTTCGGTGCCCACAAACAGTATTCTGTTTTCTGCAATGCCCGTAGATCGGTCAAGCCGTTGGGTATGGTAGCTGAAGATAAACAAGGCATTACTCACGATCGCCAGGGTAATGGCGATCTGCAACGTGATAAGCATCGCACGGGACTTATGCCGCACTAACGCTGCAATGATGGGATGCAAATGCATGAGAACTTCCTTATGAGCCTTTCAGTTGCAGAGCAGGATTGATTTGCGTTGCACGCCAGGTCGGAAACAGCCCGGCCAGCAAAGTCACCGCCACCGCCAGCAGCACGGTGCCGACTAGCAATGACAGGTCCACGTTCACCAATGCGGTAATGTCGGGGTCGAGAATGCTGCGCATGATTATCACCCCACCCCAGGTCATCAGCCCCCCCAATGCGCCACCAGCAAGGCCGATACCTCCGGACTCGGTCAGAAATTGAACGACAATCTCCTGCTTGCTGGCTCCCAGCGCACGCCTAATGCCTATTTCGGGGGCTTTGCGCATGAACTTGGCAAGCAACAGGCCTACGGTATTCACCATGCAAGCGACGAGCAGGCCGAACGCCACGGCGAGAGAAATCTTGATATCAGATGGGGCAACCTGCTCATACTCCAGCCATTGCTTGAGATTTCGCAAGCGATTATTGGGCGCCCACCCGAAGCGACCGCTGCGCTGTTGTTCGCGCGCGTAGTTGTCGAGATAACTCAAATACTGATCGTGTTCGGTAGTCGAATCGAGCTCAACCATGTAGCCGATCCAGATGCAATTGGATTTCAGGATTCCGGCAAACCCCGGAGCTCTGCTTCCGGCAGTCGCCGGGCAGCGAAGGCTGCCGGCCGGAAAAATGCCCTGATCAATGGACGTCGTAAACGGCATGAACACCTGGTCCGCTGGGCCAAAGGCATTGCTATTGGCAAGATCATAGAACTGCGGCTGGGGATGCCAGTGGTCCAACACGCCGACAATGCGGTAGGAACGCTGATCCAACTGCAAGGTCAGGCCAACGCCACTTTTGTCGCCAAACAATCGCCGGTTGAGGTCGCTGTCTATCACGACAACGTTGGCATGATCCTGTTCCTCTTTCGATGACCAGCGGCCTCCATAGCGAAACGCCGCGTCCACGATAGAAAAGAAATCGCCACTCACCGCATGGCCGGGCACGGCCCATGGATGCTGGGTAGCGTCCATGGGCGTTATCGTAACTCTGAATTGGTAGAGCGCCGTTTGCTTTGGCGCCCGCCCATCGCGCAGCAGTTGAACAGCGTCGAGATAGGTCATCGCGTCATTGGGTTCGTCCTTTCCGTTTCCGGACGTACTTCCCCAGCTGTCAATTTGCGGAAAATAAAGCTGGGACGATTTCCACGGGATCGGATCCCCAGATGCTGCACGAAAGACCGCGTAAGAGGTCATCGATGCAGAAACACCGAATGCCACTGAAGCGATCATCAAGAACGTCAGCACGGGATTTCGCCGCAAGCTGCGCACGCTTAGTTTCAGGTAGTGATAAAACATGACTCTCCCGTTGTTCTCTTCAGGCCCACTCGCGATTTGCAGCGCCATTCATTGCAAAACCGACCGGACTGTCATGATCGTTCCCCTTTGACACTCTCGCGCCACCATGTCGCCAGTGTTCTTGCATGTGGTCCACGCAGGATCGAGAAATGATCCCCTATGCTTGATTGAATATTCAGAAGCTCCGCCAAATCACTCCATCTTCGGCTGGCCTGCTCCATCCGCTGGGCAAAATCATCCACCTCCCCCTCGGAGCTGGCCGCAAGAATCAGATTGAGCGTGCCGCGATATTTCAAAAGCGGCGTGTAGCGCACGCGGCGCGCGCAGGCATAGGTATCCAGCGCACCCCGCAGCGATTCGGCTTTGCTGCGCGCTGGAAGCAAGCTCGCCTTGACCATGACCTGATGCAGCTGTTCAAGGAACAGTGTCCTGTCGCCGCTTTCGATACATGCCTCGCTCAGTTCGAGCTTCTCGCCGAACGTACGCTCTATGGCGTATCGGTAATCGCGAAACAGGCTGGGCTCCGTGATATCCACCCAGAGTTGGCCAGCATCCGCCGGCGAGCGGCTGTCAACCAACGTAAGTGATGCAATACAACCACCACGCTGCTGGATGCGACATGCCAACTCGAACGCCACCCAACCGCCGAATGAATGGCCGATCAGATGAACCTCCTCCGTGTTCGGCAGGCTTTCCAGCGCCGCAAGGTGATAAGCCGCGGCAGCCTCCACGGCCATATGCGGCGGATGTGACTTGATCAATCCTCTGGGCTGGAGGCCATAGATCGGCATCGCGTCATCCATGGTTTCAATCACGTCGTGGAAGTAGGTCACGCTCGCTCCCGCGCCCGGCAACAGCACGATCGACGCAGCACCGCGCCCACCTTCACGTAGACGAACGACGCTTTCATCGGCATCAAGCCATGATTCGTCCAAGCCCCCACGCTGTTCCAATAGCTCAGATATCTTTTGTCCCAGACTACGGCGATGGGCCTGCTCGGCAAGCATGCTCGAGTGAGTGCCGCCACAGGCGATGTAACGAACGCCTTGCGTGCCGCACACGCTTTCCCATGCGCTTATGGCAGGCGGCGGCTGATCGATGCTCCGTGCGCATGCTTTGTCCCTGGAAAAACTCGTAGTGGCGTAGCACTGATTCAGTGTGAGTGGCAGGCCCGGCACCTGGTAACGCCTGGCCGCAACGTTGTAATGGTGCACCTGCTCCCAGGCGCAAGCTTCCGTCACAAGATCGTGGTCCTGGGCATAGGCTCCCAGCACGTGTCCCTGCGAAACCAGGTCAGACAAGCTATTGGTTGCTGCGTGGCTGCGCAATTCTTCGATGCGATAACGCATATGCGCATGACAGTTCTGCTCGATGGTATCGATGAGCATCGACTTGACCTCCGTAAGGTCAACCTTCAAGCATTTTGGGTAGGACACATCGATCATGACCAGCGCCGCCACCTGCTGATCGTTCCCCAACAACCGTTGCGCAATGGCATACGCCAGAATGCCACCGGACGAATAGCCTGCGAGACGGTACGGCCCTTCTGGCTGCACCTTACGGATCATATGCACCATCCGCGCTGCCATCGCTTCCATTGTGTGCAGCGGTGCAGTGCGCGCTGCCGGCCACGGCAACGCATAAACGGGGACGCTGACATCGATGTCGCGTGCCAGTTCGAAGACATAGGAATAATCCCCCAGCCCGGATGGCACGAAGAACATCGGCAGCTGATCACCACTGCGACGGACAGGTATTGCCTCGTTCTCGCGGCGATCTTCGTTGCCGGCCGCCAGCTGCATGGCCAGGTCCTGCAAGACGGGGGTTCGGAACACATATTGAAGCGGCACACTGAGCCCCTGCTCCTTGGCCTTATTGACGAAGCGTACGGCCAACAGCGAATGGCCGCCTAACTCGAAGAAGTTGTCGTGCCGGCCCACCCGTTCAATCTTCAGCAGGTCCTGCCAGAGTGCGGCCAGGGTGTTCTCTACTTCCCCTCGTGGCCCTTCGTACGTCTCCCGCGCATACGCCTCCCCGTCCGGCGCTGGCAACGCCTTGCGATCCAGCTTACCGTTCGGGGTCAGCGGAAACGCTTCCATCCGCACAAACGCCGACGGCACCATGTACTCGGGCAGGCGCTCGGCAAGATGTGCACGCAGTTCGGCGATCAATGTCGTGCACTCCTCAGCCACAACATAGGCGACCAGGCGCTTCTCGCCGCTGTCCTCGCGTGCGATGACCACCGCTTCGCGCACCGACGATTGTTCGCTCAGGCGCGCTTCGATCTCGCCCAGTTCAATGCGGAAACCGCGGATCTTAACCTGATGATCGTTGCGGCCCAGGTACTCCAGGTTCCCGTCCGGTAGCCAGCGCACCAGATCGCCGGTGCGGTACATCCGTGCATCCGGCCGGGTGCTGAAGGCATCCTTGAGGAAACGTTCGGCGGTCAGCTCGGGACGATTCAAATAACCGCGCGCCACGCCGACGCCACCGATATACAACTCGCCCGCCGCTCCTTGCGGTACCAGCTGTTGCTGCGCATCCAGCACATAAAGCCTGGTATTGGCGATCGGCCGACCGATCGGCACCGTGGACAACGATTTCCCCATCTGCGCGACGGTGTAGGTGGAGCAACCCACTACCGTTTCAGTCGGGCCATATTCGTTGACGATAACGATGTCGTCCTGTATCGCCTTCCACATTTGCGCAATGGCAGGGCTAAGCGCCTCCCCGCCTACGACACACATAGCTATGCTGGTTTTCAGACCATGTTGGCGTGCGTATCGGCCCAACACATCCAGATGCATCGGCGTGATCTTGATCAATCCACAGGGTTCGCCGATTCGCGCTTCAAGATCCGATATCTCCTTCCCTTCCTCCAGCAGACGTATCCAACCACCACGAAGTAGCGGTGTGAAAAGACTCGTCACCGTGGCATCGAACGACAAGGACGACGCCACGATGGCATCGCTCGGTGCGTAATGGACAGCAGCCCAGGACAGGTAATTCACTACGCCACGATGTTCCACCATCACGCCCTTCGGAACGCCGGTGGAACCGGAGGTGTAGATCACGTAGGCCAGGTGCGAGGACGTCAAGCCGTCCACCCGGGGATTGATCGAAGGCTGCGTCTGCCAGGTCGGAACATCCAGCGACAACACCGTGACGTCGGCCAGCGACGCGGTCTTCAACGCAGCGCAGCCTGTCGCATCGGCCAGCAACCACGGCGATCCAACATCGCGCACGATCATCTGCAAGCGATCGTGCGGATAGCTGGGGTCCAGCGGCACATACGCACCGCCGGCCTTGAGGATCGCCAACAGCCCCACCACCATCGCTACGCTGCGGTCTACGCAGATGGCTACGCGCGCGTCGGGTTGCACACCCAACGCAATCAATTGATGCGCCAACCGGTTCGCTTCAGCGTTCAGCGCCGCGTAGCTCACTCGCTGCCCTTCGTATACCACGGCGATGGCTTCGGGTGTGCGCGCGGCCTGTTCCTCGAACAGTTGATGGATGCAGCGCTGCGCCGGATACGTCACCTGCGTCGCGTTCCAGCGTTCCAGTATTAACTCGCGCTCCTCCGGCGGCAGAATGTCCAGCGCGCGCACCGGCATCTGCGGCGTCTGCTCCAACCCGCTTGCCAGGCTTTCCAGCGCTTGCGCCATATACGCGCAGATCCGCTCCGGCGACATCGGCTTTGCTGCCTGTGCTGTCAGGCCCAGCGCGTCACCATAATCTTCCACCGAGAGCACAAACGGATAATTGGTGCGCTCCTCCGCGCCCAGCCATTGCATTCCCACTAACGGGTCGGTGTCGTCTGCCTCCATCGCCCCCGACAGCCGGTTATGCCGGTAGTTGAGCAAGGCGCTGAACAACGGCGCCGGTGCTACCACCCCGCTGCAACGTTGCGCCAGGGCCAATGAGGCGTGTTCGTGCTGCAACAGTTCGGCCAGCAGACGATGCGTTTGCCGCACACTCGTTTCCAACGCCGTCTCATCCAGGTTCAGGCGTAACGGCAGCGTGTTGATGAACAGGCCCATCGCCTGCTCCGCACTCGCCTGCATGCGCCCGAACAACACCGTGCCAAACACCACTGCCTCGCGGCCACTGCTGCGCGCAATCACCTGGCCCCACGCCAGATGGCACAAGCTGGCTACGCTCACACCCAATCGTCGTGCCTGCGCGCGCAACCGATCGTTCAAGCGCTCCGGCAGTGCACGATGCGCCTGCTCCACCTGACGCCCGTCGCGATGCGTGTCGTGCAGGCCGAACGGCAGCGTCGGCTCGTCGATATCGGCCAGTTGCGCGTGGAAATAGCGTTCGTGTTCTTCCGCGCTTACGCCTAAACGCGCCTGTGCCACCAGATCGCGGAACGGATGTGGCGGCGGCAACATGCCGGCGCGACCACCCAGAATGGCCTGCACTTCCTGGAGCAACAGCTCCAGCGTGGAATGATCCCCAATCAGATGGTGGTGCAGTTGCAGCAGCAGCCAGCGATCCTGGTGCGGATCCTGGGCAATCACATAATGCAGCAGTGGCGCCTGGGTCAGATCGATGCGGTAGTGCCGCGGGTCGAAACGTCGCGTCAATTGCTCGGCGACGTCGCCATCCCGTGGATCCAGTTGCACCTCGGCAATCGCCAGCGATGCGTGACGCCAAACCACCTGCGCCGGGGTAGACAATGGTTCCCAGACGAACGCCGTGCGCATGATGTCGTGACGATTCACCACCTGTTGCATGGCCGACAGATAACGATCCAGCAGCGCGCGACTATGGAACGCGATCAAATCCTTCCCCAGGTAGGGGTCGCCTTCGCTGGTCAGCAGGTGATGGAACAGGATGCCGTCCTGCAAGGGCGAGAGCGCGTAGATGTCCTGCACATTGGCGATACCGCCAGGCACCTGCGCTAGCACCCGGTCAATATCCGCCTGGCTCAGGTCGATCAGCGGCAGCATGGCCGGCGTGATCGCCGTGCTCTGGGGCGTGATCAGATTGGCCGGAACGGCCAGCTTGTGATGCTCGCCCAGATGCTTGGCCAAATCGGCCAGCACCGGCTTGACGAACAGCGTGCGTACCTCCGTGCCCAGGCCCGCGCGACGCAAGCGCTCCATCAATTGCACCGCCAACAAAGAATGACCGCCCAGTGCGAAGAAATGGTCGTGCCGGCTGACCTGCTCGATCTTCAGCAGCTCCTGCCATATCGCGGCCAGGGTGTGTTCTACCTCCCCTTGCGGCGCCTCATAGGTCTGCCGTGCATACGCGTCCCCGTCCGGTACCGGCAACGCCTTGCGATCCAGCTTGCCGTTCGGGGTCAGCGGAAATGCCTCCAGCCGCACAAACGCCGACGGCACCATGTACTCAGGCAGACGTTCGGCAAGATG
>Ga0209677_100102_pt1 | contig 91491 bp, 83 predicted proteins | sample AraplaCvi_mCL_r2_2_FD_184285 | JGI IMG/M metagenome (GOLD analysis project Ga0209677, IMG submission 184285) | Arabidopsis root microbial communities from North Carolina, USA - plate scrape CL_Cvi_mCL_r2 (SPAdes) (version 2) | ecosystem: Host-associated > Plants > Roots > Endosphere | place: USA... | reverse complement strand
ATGAAGAGATGCTTGAGGTCGATCCCGGTGTTGTCTTTGCGTAAACTCTTCAAGCCGGACCACAGCTGACCGTCGGCGAGAACGACTTCCAGTCCGAGCACAAGTTCGCGGCAATTGCCGTATCGCACCACGTTCATTCCGCCGGCATTGGTGGCGATGGCGCCTCCCAGGAGCGCACTGTCGCGCGCTCCGAAGTCCAAGCCAAAATGCCGGCCCGCTTCTCGAGCCGCACTTTGGATCTGACCGATCGTGCAGCCGGCCTCGGCGATCACTGACCACGATGTTCGATCAATCGAACGAATCCGATTGAGGTTCGCGAGACTCAACACGACCCAGCGATTGCCATCGTCCGATGGAATCGCACCGCCGCACATGCTGGTATTGCCCCCCTGAGGCACGATCTTGAATCCGCTCTCTGCGCAGACGCGAACTGCACGCCGAACCTCATCCACCGTGTTCGGACGCAATAGTCCCGTTGCGGGACCTCTGAACCAGCCGCGATAGTCGGAGGTCACCGGTGCAAGGACGTCTGCGTCGGTAACCAGCATTCCCGGGCGATCGAATGCGGCTGCCAGCTCGGCTGTCATTCCTCCTCCTCACGTAACCAGCAACCGGACGGAGGCCGGGCCCCACTCATCGCCAATCGGGCGACAACAGGAGGACGTGGCCGCGCAAAAAGGGCCGCTTCGGACTGGCGTTGCAGCTTTGGCTTCAAAACCGGCTATGAGGCTCTATTCCAGGGTACAAGAAGCCGCTCGATTTCATTGAAGAACAACGTCAGTACGAACCCGATGACCGCGATCGTGAGAACGCCTGCGTACATCGTGTCGACTGCAAGCAGCTCCCAGGAGTTCCAGATCATGTAGCCGAGCCCCTGCTTCGCTCCGACCATCTCGGCCAACGCGATCAATACGAGCCCGAGACCCGCACCCAGCTTGATCCCGGTCATGATGAGCGGTAGCGCCCCAGGAAGCGCAATGGTCCGGAATACCTGCCACTTCGTCGCTCCGAAATGCGAGCCGACCTCGAAGTAGACCTTGTTGATCGTGAGAACGCCGGCGGTCGTATTGATGGCCACCGGATAGAACACACCGATCGCCACCATGGCGATTTTCGATCCTTCTCCCAGCCCGAATATCAGCAAGAGCAACGGCAGGATCGCACTCTTCGGGACGGGATAGGTCGCTGCAATCAGCGGATCTACAACCAACCTCATCGGTCGCGACAGCCCCATGAGAATTCCAATCGCGAGCGCCGGAATTCCACCAACCAGAAATCCAAGCGCCAGGCGGACCAGGCTTGCTTTGGTATTCGACCAGAGCTCACCTGAAGCAGCCAGCGCGTGCAGAGCCGCGAAGATCGTGCTCGGGGTCGGAAAATACCGCTGATCGAGGAGACCAACCCGTCCCGCGAGCTCCCAAACCAAGAGCAGCGCGACGGGTGACACCAGCGTCATGATCCGTTCGGTGAGGGCAGACCCGAAGCTCAGCGAAAGGCGCCTCTTTGCAGATGCGGAGGCGACCGTGACGAATTCCGACGAACCTGCCTGAGCACTCATGCTGTTCATGCTCCGTATTTGCCTTCAAGTCGCCCTTCGCTCTGCAATCGTGCCTGCTGAACTTCCTCCCGAAGATATCCCCAGATGCGAAAGACCAACTCGCCGTAGGCGGGCTGCGCTCTGAGATCTATGACTTTTCGCGGCCGCTCGAACGGTACGTCGACGAGCTCCTTGATGCGTCCCGGGTGAGCGGTCATGATCATGATCTTGTCACCCAACGTGACTGCCTCGTCGACGCTATGGGTAATAAAGAGAACAGTCTTTTTCGTCTCGTCCCAGATTCTCAGCAACTCCTCCTGGAGCAGAGTCTTGTTCTGCTCGTCCAGCGCCGAAAACGGCTCGTCCATCAAGAGGATTTCTGGATCATTGGCGAAGGCTCTCGCAATCGAGACGCGTTGACGCATGCCGCCCGATAGTTGGTGAGGATATGCCCTGGCGAACTTTGTTAGACCTGTACGGTCCAGGAAATGGCCGACGATATCCGCGACCTCTCCGGGTGGGACATTTCGCAGCTTGAGCGCATACGCAGCGTTGTCCCACACCGTCATCCACGGAAAAATTGCGTCCCCCTGAAACACCATCGACATTCGCGGACGACCGGAACCGCGGCGCGCGCACTCGATCGTTCCGGCGCTTGGCCGTTCCAAGCCTGCCAGCATTCGCAACAGCGTCGTCTTGCCGCAACCGCTTGGTCCGACAATTACGAAGAACGTGCCGTTCGCAATCTCGAGATTGATCTCGTCGAGTGCGGTGAAAATCCGATTCCCGGCCGCAAAATCCTTACGTAGATTGCGAAAGCGGATCTTGCATTGGTCTCCAGCGGGGAGCGCTACAGGCTCGAACAAAGCAGGCGTTTCAACGGATCCGCGCGACATTCTCTTCGTCAATGCGATCATTTGATCTGCTCGGCGCTGTCAGTTCGTGCCGCCGGCCGATGCCAGCGCCTTGACCGCGCGGTCGGCGAAAGACAGGTCAATGAGCTGCTCGATGTCGGCATCTCCCTTGATCAAGCCCCGCTGTTTGAAAAACTCATAGTCCTTCTTCATTCCGGCGATATTGAGTTTCCCGTCCTGGTCGCAACCATGGGGAGTCATCGCCTCAATAAGGTGATCATCCTTCAGCTCCGTGTAGCTCTTGTAGGCGGCCTTCACTTTTTCCGCGGCGGCGCCAGCGACCATCTTGCCATCCACATACGCTGAATTGAAAAGACGGCATCCTCGGAGGAACGCCTTCATGAAGCCAACGGCTGCCCCAGCGCGGTCTTTCATGAATGAGCCTGAGTAGATCATCACTCCGAGCACGTCATTGGGATAGATCTGGTCGCCGGTCGCAACGCGAACGGCGGAGCCCTGGTTCAGAGCAAAGGTCGCGTGCGGCTCCGTCACGAAGGCTGCATCAATGGCCTTGTTTCCTAAGGCGACCGCAAGTTCGGAATGACCCAGATAGGTCACGTCCACATCTTCGAATTTCAGTCCTCCGAGCTTCAAGAGCTCGTTCAGCGTCGATTCCGCAGCTCCACCTTTTGACTGCGTGCCGATTTTCATTCCCTTGAGATCGGCGTAGCTCTTGTACTTGCCGCCTTCGACGAGGTCCTTACGAACCAGAAATTGCATATAGCCGTGACCGGGCGGCATCGAAGCGCGATCCGATACGATTTTGAGGTCGACGCCGCGAACAGACAGGTTGTTCAGTCCGGCCGCGACCACTCCCGCCGCGACGTCGAGTTGCCCAGTTCCTAGCGGCGCCACCATCTGGGCGCCTGACTTGAACGGGATCATTTCGACTTTCAGCCCTTCATCCAGGAAATACCCTTCACTCTCGGCGAGGTGGAGCGCCACGTCGCCGGTCGAACCGAGCACCCCGACTTTCACGAGCGCCGGCTGCTGTGCAGAAGCGGCGCCCGAACCTGCAATCGAAGCAGCCGCGACGAACGCCGTGAGCGGAAACGCAGTCCGAAGAACGCGTCCAAGCATGTGCACCTCCCGAGCGGGCTTGCCGGTATGTCCATCTGATGGACACTTGTTTTATTTTTTGATCTATGTCAAATCGCGGCGAAGCTGTCAATGGTTCGCACTTGCAGGTGGCGACTGCATCGGCATCGCGAGCTGTCGTGGCTTGTTCAATTCAACCGCAGATGCACTGACGAACCTTTTAGGTTCGCTTCGAGGGAGAGGCTGCTCCAGCCCGGCAGTGCCACTGGAGAACCGCGAGAAGCTCGGTACACAAGTGACGCCGATGGCGATGGGAGAGATCATGCGACGGATATTCTTTGCCTTGGCACTCATTGCCGCCGCCGCGGCCCGCGCGGAAGAGCCCGCGATAAACACCCCGGCGCTCTGGGGCAGTCCGACCGTTGACAATGGCGCTTGCTGTTCGACCCTTGCCGAGGTGCGGCAGAACATCGACCGCATCGATCGTGAGCTTGTACGATTGATGGCTGAACGGGGACGCTACGTCCACGAGGCGTCGCGCTTCAAAGCCAACCCCGCCCAGGTGGAAGCGCCCGAACGCGCGGAAGCCGTTGTACGAAAGGCAATGTCTCTTGCCGAGAAAAATGGCTTGTCAGCTAATATTGCTGAGACCACCTATCGCGCCATGGTGCGGTCCTACATCGATTACGAGCAGGAGGTCTTTGCCAAAGCGGCGGCCGCAGGGCAGACTCCCTGGAAGAAGTAGTCTCCGCTGCTGCGTCTACAGCGCGCTCTCACCTGCCGACCGGCGCCGGGCCAAGCGGATTCGGCGCAACCTTCTTGTCCGACGCGAAGGGTGGAGGCATCAGCCTCAGCAGGTGCCACGGGCTCGGCATTGGTCCGACACGAGCCTCGATCAGGATTGGTCCGTGCATCTCTGAGCGGCCGCGCAGAGCCTTTTCGAGGGCGCCGGGATCGTCGATTCTTTCATATGGAATATCAAACGCATCCGCCAGCCGATCGAATTTCGGATTGAGAAGATCAACGCCGAATTCCTTTCCGAACTGGTCCTGCTGCATCTTCCTCACGTTTCCAAAATGGCCGTCGTTGAACACCACGATGGCAACGTTGAGATCGTATTTCCGGGCGGTCGCAAGCTCCTGCATACCCCATCCGAATCCGCCATCGCCGTTTATGCTGACGACCATGCGGCCTGGGTCGGCGGCTGCAGCGCCGAGAGCGGTCGGAAAACCAAAGCCAAGCGTGCCCTGATAGCCCGGCGTAATGAAGGTGTTCGGCTGATAGACCGGATAAGCGATCCGGGCAAAATAGCCGACCTGTGTGAGCTCATTTACAAGAACGCCATTGTCGGGAATGGCGGCACGGAGGGCTCTGATCCAGGCTCCCTGCGGCTCGATCTCGCGCATCTGCTCGCCCGCCCACTCGCGAACCTTGCCGAGATCGATCCGCCGCGGCTGACGTCGAGCGCAGGCGTGCTCGAGCGCTTCAAGTCCGACTTTGCAATCGGCCTCGATCGCAACATCGGCGCGGCGCGGCGGATCCCATGCAGTGGGATCTATGTTGAGGTAGATGTACCGAGTTGTCGCATCCGATGGCCACGCAGGCCGTCCCATCGCGGTGTCTACGAATCGGCTTCCGATCACCAATACGAGATCGGCGTGCGGGAATAGTGCGCGCCCCTCGAGACTATTGAGCGCGAGCGGATGACGGTCCGAGATCGAGCCACGGGCGTTTTCGCTCATGACCACGGGTATTTGGAGTTTTTCCGCAAAAGACTTCAAGGTCTCGGATGCGGCGCCCGCCATCACGCCGCCTCCGATATAGGCAACGGGCAGCTGCGCTTTCGCGAGCATGTCTGCAGCACGTTCGATGGCGCGCGAATCCGGCTTCATCGGACCAGGACCAAAAACCGGTTGAACAAGGTTGATATCGGTGGTTGCGCTCAGCATATCATGCGGAATCTCGATCCCGACCGGCTGCGGTCGCCCGGAGCTCAGCTCTTGAAAGGCTCGGCGGACCAAAGCCGGGATATCCTCCGCTCGGCCCGCTCTGCCGCGCCACTTTGTAACAGACCCAAGAATTTCCGATTGGTTTCGGACTTCGTGCAGCAGGCCGAGCCCCTTCCCAACCACGGGTGAATAAATGTCTCCGCTGATGCAGAGGACCCTGGAGTTGCATGCATAGGCGGTTGAAAGACCGGCCATTGCGTTCAGCAGCCCCGGCCCTGGGACGACCATGCAGACCCCAATCCCTCCAGTGCTGCGGGCATAACCATCCGCCATATACGAAGTCGCCTGCTCGTGGCGCGCGACCACGTAGCGGATGCGCTCTCGCACCTTGCGCAGGCCGTCGACCGCCCAGTCGAGTTGAACGCCGGGCACCCCAAAGACGTCCGAGACTCCTTCCAGCACAAGCTGTTGCGCCAAGGCGTCGCCACCGGTCAGCATGGACCCCTCCATATTTCTCGCTTTGAGTAGCTAACAAAAACTGATAATAGTGTCCATCAGATAGACATCTTGCTCCAAGGTCGCGAGACCTCCTTCCACAGTGCAGCCGGTTTTCGGTCTGTCCTCGCTGATTTGGGTCCGGTACTGTCGAAGCAAATTCACGAGTCACATCTGTTCGGTCCTATGGCGAAACCCCGCGAATCCGATCTCGACGATGTTGGCGCAACGAGCGTCAGGGCCGTCGATCGCGCTATTGCGATTCTACAATCGTTCAGCCCTGAGAATCCGACGATGAGCGTAATCGATATCCAGAAGCGCGTCGGACTTAGCCGGCCGACGCTCTACAGGTTGCTGCATACGCTGTCCCAACGGGGGCTAATCCAGGCCGAGGGGGATCCTCAGCGCTTCAGGCTGGCGCATGGCGTGATGAGCCTCGCGCACGTTTGGCTAAAGGCTCTTGATGCTGTTCAGCTTGCCCGGCCGATCGTGGAAAGCCTGCGTGACGTCACAGGCGAAACCGCTGCGCTCTTTAAACTGCAAGAGGATCGTGGAATTTGCATCCTGGAGTGCGAAAGCCGCCATGTGCTATCTATCAGTCGAGGTATCGGCGACTCCTTGAGCATCGCGCAAGGAGCAACGGGCAAGGCGATGCTTGCCTTTATGGAGAAGGACCGCCAGGTCGAATTTTTGAACCGCATGCCGCGCGATGCACATCGCGCGAGTCTCGAGCAAGCGCTGGCTATTGCCAAACGAAAGGGTTTTACCACGAGCCGTAGCGAGATCATCCTGGGTGCCGTCGCCGTCGCTGCTCCCTTTTTCGATCACCGGGGAACGGTCGTGGGAGCGGTCGGGCTGTATGGCCCAAATGTGAGGGTCACCGACGATCACCAGGAAGAGTTCGCCAGCCTCGTCGTCGAAGCCGGGCGGAAAATTTCGCGGCTACTCGGTTTCCAATCCAAGGACGCTATCGCGGAAGAACAGCAGTACGCTGCACCGGTGAGGCCGCCATCACGTGCGCGCCGCGGATCCTGATCGAAGCTCCAGCCGAACGATCACATCGGAGCGAGAGTATTGCGGACTAACCGAGGCCCGGGTTTTCGGTGCGATGGCCTCGCCAGCTTCGCCGACGGATCCTCATGCATAGGTTGCGCTCACGCTTCCGAACGGTCCGAAGTCGCCAACAAAAGTCTCGCCTCGCTTCGGCCGCAGCATGCCCGTTAGAGTGCCCGTACTGACTATCTGTCCTGCCTTCATGCCGATACCCGTGCGCGAAAGCTCGTTGGCAAGCCAGGTCAACGGCACGACCGGATGGTCGAGCAATTCGGCAGCCCTCCCCTTGCGGCGCACCGTGCCGTTGCAGGTCAGGACGACCTCCTGGCCGGCAATATCGCGCTGCCGCCAATTGTCGATCGGCGGACCGTACACGATGGTCCCACTGCCGGCTCCGTCCGCAAGGATCGCGGGCAAGGGAGGAAACGCGGCGTCGTGGACGAAGCGGCACTCGGCGAGTTCTATGCCCGGATGCAGTGAAGCGATCGCTTCCTCGACTTCTGCCATGCTGTACGGCGCTTCACGCGGCGGAAGATCAGCGCCGAGCAGCGCCTGGTATTCGACTTCCGGAATAGGACTGCACTGGCGTGCATGCTCGACACTAACCGGCGATGGCTTGATTAGCGGATCGTAGACCCGACCATAAATCGGCGAGTCCGTACGCAACTCGCGCTGCAGTCCTTCCTTCATCGCTGCGATTTTCCAGCCCGCAACATCCCAGCCGAGCTCTTCCTCGACCAAGCGCGCGACGCGATAGGCGATCGGCTTGTCCGGCGGCACGAGACGCTGGTCGAGGCCGCTCTGCTGGCGTCCTTCGCGGCGAAGGGTAGCAAGCAGGCGAGCGAGTTCGCGTTGGGCCGACTGATCCATCGTGATTACCTCACCAGCAGCGCGGCCGCGCGCCACAGCGGCACCGGCGCATTATCCAGCAGCAAGTCGATGGCCTCGTCCTCCCAGCGCTGGCTCTCGAGGCTCAGCGTGTTCGGCTCCTGCAAGCGGTGCTCCAGCACGAAGCGCGCGAGCAGCAGACGGCGGGCGTCGCCGCCTGCTGCACCCAGGCGCAAGCCCTCCTGGATGAACAGTGCGGCGGTGACCGCGTGATAGAGCTTGCCCGCTGCGGCACGGCAAAAGCGCTCATTCTCTGGGCGTGCAGCGACCTCTTCCGCAAAGCCCATGGCGCCATTGATAGCGCCTTCCAGCCGCGTACGGAATTGACCGGGAACACCCGGCATGTCAGCGAGCCGAGACGCAAGATCGTCGCGCAGGGCAGCATGCGCGCCAATCTTTCCCACTGCGCGCTGCACGGCATCGAGCGCATTGATATTGCTGGTGCCTTCCCAGATCAGGCCGAGATGGGCGTCACGCACCAGCCGTGCGTTCGGCCAGTCCTCAATGTAGCCGTTGCCGCCGCGCGCCTCCATCGCACCGGTTGCCACCGTGACATTGTCGCGGCAGGCGCGGTATTTGACGACGGGCGTCAGCAGCCGCAGCACCTTCTCCGGCGCGGTTGCCGAATAGAGCAGCGCCGAAAGCGCCTGCTCGGTCGGCACCATCAGTTTCACGAGCTGTCGGCGCATCAAGGGATGATCGACCACCGCGCGACCGAAGGCATTGCGGTGACAGGAGGCCTGAAGCGCTTCGTTGAGGCAGCGCCGCATCATGCCGGCGGCACGTGCCAGGTGCGACACGCGGCTGGAGTTCACCATCACTAGCATGTGCTTCAGGCCCTGGTCGAGCTCGCCGAGCTGATAGGCAACGGCGCCATCGAACACGATCTCACCGCTTGCCATGGTGCGGCTGCCGAGCTTGTCCTTGAGACGTACGATGCGATAGGCGTTCCGGCTGCCATCCGGCAGCGTCTTCGGCATCAGGAACAGGCCGAGACCGCGGCCGCCGACCGGCGCGCCCTCCGGCCGTGCCAGCAACACGGCAAGCTCCGCATCGGCGTTGGAGCAGAACCATTTCTCACCATAGAGCTTCCACTGCGCGCCATCGCGCACGGCGGTCAGTTCGGCCGCACCGACGTCGGATCCGCCGGCCTTCTCCGTCATGAACTGCGCGCATTTGAGCAGCGTGGCCGGATCCTGGCTCCACATCCGTGCAAGGTATCGCTCATGAAGCTCCTCGCTGCCGAAGCGCCGGACCAGCTCCGAGGAGCTGTCGGTGAGGTTCACCGGACACAGCAGGCCGAACTCGGCCTGGGCGAACAGATAGTGAAACACGTATTTCGCGATCGGCGGCATTGCCGAGGGCCAGCCCAGCACGCCACCGCGGTTGCACATCGCGTGCATGCCGAACTGTCCGAACGCGATCCGCTCCATATCGCGATAGGCCGGGTGGTACTCGACCCACTCTTCATCGCGGCCATAACCGTCGCGAGAATGCAGCACGGGCTGATGGCGCTCGGCCTGATCGGAAAGGTCGTACAGCGTGCTCCCGGCGAGCGTGCCGAGCTCTTGAAGATGCGGCTCTAGATGAGCCAGCAATGGCGCGTTCATGTAGAGAGGAAGCAGATCCCGAACGCTCTGGTCGATGACAAAGTAATTCAGCCCACGGCAGGTGGGCGCCAACGCCTTCGAGCGCCCGGACGACGCTTCGCGACGGGCCAAACCGGCATGAACGGTCATGAGCTTCCTCTCCGGACGTGCGTGTCTTGGCCGGGCGGACCCGGTCCATTTTCCGGGTATGACTTGACAGTGGTCCACGCAAACGACTTCTTGGGTGGGAGCCTTGAGCCACACTCAAGGCTCGCTTATCCACGGGGCGCACGATCATGGCTTCACGACGACTTCCTCCACTCCATGCCGTGCGGGCATTTGAAGCGGCGGCACGACATCTGTCGATCACGCGCGCCGCCGACGAACTGAACGTGACGGTCGGCGCCGTCAGTAGGCACGTCCGCGCGCTCGAAGTGCGCATGAACACGGCGTTGTTCCTGCGGGGATCGCGGGGCCTGGTCCTGACCTCGGCCGGCAAAGCCTTCGCCGATTCCGCCCGCGAGGCCCTCGACCGCATTGCCGATGCGGCCGAAGGCCTGCACCTGCGGCAGTTCAGGCGGCTGTCCGTCGGCGTCTACGGGTTCTTCCTGTCGCGTTTTCTGCTGCCGATGTGGTCCGGCCTTACTACCGCGTATCCCAAGCTCGAGATCGATCTGCACACCAGCGCAAACCCCGTGGATCTTCTTGCCAGCCGCTATGATGCGGTCATCGCCGTCTCGGACGGCCAGCCCAGAGCGGGTCTAGTAACCCAGCCTCTGCTCCCGATCGCCACCGTGCCGGTCTGCTCGCCCAGCCTGCTGAAGGATGGCGCGTTGGACTTCACGTCCGTTCCGCTGCTGCATAACAGGCCGCGGCCGGACGACTGGCGCCGCTGGCTCGACCATGCGCAGCTTAGTAAGGTGCCGGTCCGCGGCGGAAGCAGCTTCGAGAACCTTGGCCTCGCCATCGAAGCTGCGGCCGCGGGTCTCGGCGCCGCCATCGCGATTGAAAGCCTACTCGATGTCGACCTTGCGCGGCTTAATCTCGTGAAGGCGCATCCTCTCGTCCGGCCGACGCGGCGTCATTTCGTTCTCGAATACGAGCAGCGCATGGCGGACGACCCGGCCGTTGCGGCATTTTCAACTTGGCTGTCTAATTCCTGCAAACAACAGGCCGGCAAGAAAACACCGAACAGAAAGCCCGTACGAAAGGGTGTTCTGATTGGGCGTTGAGTTTCGCTCAACGGGCCCCGAAAAGATCTGGTTTCCCGTCTGTACCGGCTCCGCCGCTTTCATCAGCGGGCTGGCACACGAACGTAGCGGAGTCTCCAAACCGGGCGCTGTGGTCAGGCTTGGCCAACAATCCCCAAATCGCGCGATCAGCTTTCGCGATTCGAGAACAATTTACCTCCACTTAATTGCGGCGGCCCCAATCTCGATACCAGCTCCCGAATGCCGCGTGAATGGCAATGTTGCATTGTCAGCATACTCTCACGTTAGCGCTCCCAAGTAACACCTGCCTCTCAAGGAGACTGATATGTGGCTCGCCGTGCTACGCCGGTTCAAGCTCTCGATTGGCCTCAAAATTTATGCACTGATCGGTTTGTGCTTCATTGGCCTCGTCGGAGTTACGGCCTTCAACTTCTTCGAGTTTAGCGCCGGGCTAAAGCAGCAAAAACAGCTCGAACTGCAGCACCTGACGGAGATTGCGCTGAGCGTCATAGCTGATGAACATACTGTCGCAGCGAAGAACGGTATCCCAATCGCCGACGCGCAGAAGCGAGCTTTGGAACGCGTCTCACAGCTGCGCTATGGCAGCAACGAGTTCTTCTTCGTCACCGATATGACTCCACGCGTGCTCCTGCAACCGTTAGCGAAAGAGCTGATTGGGCGAGACGTGTCCACGTTCAAGGACAAGCGCGGCAAACCTGTCTTCGTCGAATTCGTCGATGCCGTCCGGAGCGCGGGTCACGGCGTCATCGATTATGCTGCACCAAAGCGCGGCTCTGACGAGGCATACCCCAAACTCAGCTATGTAGGCGGCTTCGCCCCTTGGAACTGGGTGGTCGGCACAGGCGTCTACATTGACGACCTCTCAGCGCAGGCATGGGCTTCGACGTTGCGCTCTCTAACAACCGCCGGCGTTGTCATGCTGATCACACTCGCGGTCTCGGCGCTAGTAGCGCGTGGTATCACTAACCCGTTGAATCGCATGACGGCCGCCATGAAGTCTCTTGCCGGCGGCTCACTCGATATCGACATCCCTGGCACTACTCGCGGAGACGAGATCGGCGAGATGGCCGAGGCTGTCGTCGTGTTCAAGAGCAACGCGGTGGCGCGTCGGGCGCTCGAGGCAGAACGAGAAGAGACAGAGGCACAGGCGGCCGCACGGCGCAAAGCCGACATGTACAAGATGGCGGCTGAATTCGAAGGGGCCGTCGGAGAGATCGTCGACACCGTCTCGTCAGCCTCTTCGCAGCTCGAAAAGTCTGCCCGCACGCTGAGCGACACGGCCGCACGAGGCGAGAATCTCACGATCGCGGTCACGATGGCGTCCGCAAACGCGTCGACCAATGTTCAATCTGTGGCCGCAGCTACGGAGGAGATGGCCTCCTCAGTCACCGAGATCAGTAGACAGGTGCAAGAATCGGCTCGCATGGCCAACGAAGCGGTCGAACAGGCTCGCCGAACCAACGAAAGGGTGAGTGAGCTGTCGAAGGCAGCAAGCCGTATCGGCGATGTCGTCGAACTAATCAACAGCATCGCCGGCCAGACCAACCTTCTGGCGCTCAACGCCACGATCGAAGCCGCCCGTGCCGGCGAGTCCGGGCGCGGCTTCGCCGTGGTCGCCGCTGAAGTTAAGGCACTCGCAGAGCAGACCGCCAAAGCGACGGACGAGATCGGGCAGCAAGTCGTCGGGATTCAGACAGCGACGCAGGAATCCGTCGGCGCGATCAAGGCAATCTCGGGCACGATCGTGCAACTGTCCGATGTTTCTTCGGCGATTGCTGCCGCCGTCGAGGAGCAGGGCGCTGCGACTCAGGAGATTTCTCGGAACGTGCAGCAGGCCGCCCACGGTACCAAGGAGGTCTCCGCCAATATCAGTGACGTGCAGAGCGGCGCGACCGAAACTGGCGTGGCGTCCTCGCAAGTGCTTCAGGCGGCGAAGCGACTTTCCGACGACAGTAGCCGCCTTAAACAAGAGGTTGCGAAATTCCTAATCAGCGTCCGTGCTGCGTAGCTGGCGCAAGCTATTGCTGGACAGCAAGAAAGCAGCAACAGGAAGCCTGTGCGCAAGGGGTGAACCTGCCTGACTGTTGAGTTGCACTCAAGGGGCACCGAAAAAACCTCGTTTGCAAGGCCGAACCGGCTCTGACACAGACCCCGTCATCATGTCCTGATCATGGGGGAATGCTGGATGAGGCTGCTATTCGGACTGCTCGTCGCGGGACTGGCAATCGCGGCAAGCGCCCCAGTTCGCTCGCAGATCTCCGGCGACGTGGTGAGGATCGGCGTGCTGACCGACATGTCGGGCATCGTCTCCGATGCCACAGGCGAAGGCTCGGTCGTCGCCGCACAACTGGCTGCGGAGGAGTTCGGCAATCGCGTCGCCGGCAAGCCGGTCCAGATCGTCTTCGCGGACCATCAGCTCAAGCCAGACGTTGGCGCCAGCATTGCGCGCAAATGGTTCGAGCAGGAGGGCGTGGATGCCATCGCCGACGTTCCGAACTCGGCCGTCGCACTCGCGGTTCAGGAGGTCGCCCGAACCCGGTCCCGCGTCATGCTGTTCTCCTCGCCCGGGACGACGGCGCTTACCAACCAGTTCTGCTCGCCGACCAGCGTGGCCTGGACCTTCGACACTTACGCCCTTGCGCGCGGAACGGCCAAAACCGTGGTCGAGGGCGGCGGCAAGACCTGGTACTTCGTCACAGCCGACTACGCTTTCGGTCATCAGCTTCAGAAGGATGCCAGCGCCGTCGTTCAAGCCAGTGGCGGCAAGGTGTTAGGAGCCTCGGCGCACCCGCAAGGGACCACCGATTTCGCGTCCTTCCTCTTGCAGGCGCAAGCTTCGAAGGCAAACATCGTCGGGCTCGCGAATGCCGCGGGGGATACGGTCGCAACCATCAAGCAGGCCGAAGAATTCGGCCTGACGGCGGGCGGACAGAAGATGGCCGCGATGCTCCTGCTGCTCACCGACGTCCACTCGCTTGGCCTGCAGGCGACGCAAGGCACGTTCCTCACGACGCCCTTCTATTGGGACCTCAACGAACAGACCCGCGCTTGGTCGGACAAGTTTGCGGCACGGCGCAAGGGGCAGCGACCGACCTTCATGCAGATCGGCGTCTACGAGGCCGTTCGTCACTATCTACAGGCCATCGAGGCAACCGGCTCGGACGACGCCAACAACGTCGTCGTAAAGATGCGCGCAACGCCGATCGAAAGCGCCTTCACCCACGGCGCCACCATCCGCGAGGACGGCCGCGTGGTTCGCGACATGTATCTCGCCCAGGTCAAGGCGCCCAAGGAGTCCAAGGGAGAGTGGGACCTCTACAAGATCCTGCGCACGATCCCGGCTCAAGACGTGACCATCCCCCTGGCCGAAAGCACCTGTCCGCTCGTGAAGCGCTGACACGATATCAGAGATCTGATTTCAACATCTGAGGACGACAATGACGACACCCGAAAGCGAGTGGCAGTATCCTTATGGCACCAAGCAGCGCTATCACCTGCAGCATGTGCATCTTTTTGCATCCAACGTCGATGCCACCATCGACTTCTACAAGAAATGGTTCGATGCCGAGGTGATGTGGGACGGCGACGTCGCCGGCGCACGTAACGTCTTCATCAAGGTCGGCATCGGCGCGCTGCATCTCTACGACCAGCTTCCGCGCGGCGAAGGCAAGAACGCCGTCCACCATCTCGGCATGCAGGTCGTCGGCATCGACGAGCTCTACGATCGCATGAAGGCCGCGGGCCTGCATGTTCCCAATCCCATCCGCCGCCTCGGCGGAGGTGGCGGCTATTTCATGCTCGGCGCGCCCGACGGCGTCGTCATCGAAATCTTCGAGCCGGGCAAGCTGCGCGAGCCGGTGGTCCGCAGCTACTATGGCTTCGGGGGTTGAGGCTCATGGGAACCGCTCCTCCGTTCGATACTGTCGCCGACCTCGTTGCCGCCCAAGCTTTGGGGATGCCTGACAAGACGGCCCTGACATTCGTGGACGTGGCGGCTGACGGCACTTATCGGACGGAGGAGCGCTCCTACGCCCAGTTAGAACGAAACGGCGCTGCGCTCGCGCGGCGTCTGGCGGCGCTCGGCCTTCGGCGCGGCGACACGTTCGCGCTGATGATGGCCAATCACCCGGAATTCGTCGAGGCCATGCTGGCTGCCGCCATGCTGGGCGCGGTCTTCGTGCCGATCGATCCCAGAACGATCGGCGAGAAGCTGAGCTTCATGCTGTCGCATGCCGAGTGCCGCGGCGTGATCTGCTCGGCAGACTGTGCGGCCGCCATTGCCGACCTCGGAGGCAACGACCTCTCCTGGGCCGTGATTCTTACCGACCAAAGCGCTTGGCCTGCCTCGATCGCGCGGGTGAACCTGGCTTACGGGGACGTCTTGAAGGAAGGCGGATCCAGCAACCGCGTCGGCGTTTCACCGACCGATCCCATGATGCTGATGTTCACGTCGGGCACGACGGGCAACCCCAAAGCCGTCGTGATATCTCATGGCGCCTACATGAGCCGCGCGCGCGGCATGCATGGGATCGAGCTTAGGGCCGATGACATCCTCTACACGGGCCTTTCGCTGACGCACATCAACGCCCAGGGCACGCTTCGCATCGGCCTGACGGCAGGCTTGCCGGTCGTCATCAGCCGCAAATTCAGCAAGCGGCATCTCTGGCCGATCTGCCGGAGGTTCGGCTGCACCATGTTCAACATTCTCGGCGGCATGATTCCAGAGATCTACAGCATCCCGGAAGCGCCCGACGATGCGAGCAACCCGGTCCGGCTTATCATCAGCGCCGGCATGCCGACCGACCTCTGGGAAGAGTATGAGCGCCGTTATGGCGTGAGGATCTGCGAGATCTACGGCTCGACCGAAGGCGGCGGCGCCCTCACCAACCCGCCCGGATCTGGACCGATCGGCAGCCTGGGTAAGCCGCCGCCCGAACTCGAAGCGGCCGTGTTCGATGATGACGGACGGCGCTGCCCGCCGATGCAGCCCGGAGAGCTGCGCTTTCGGCGCAAGGATGGCGTACCCATCAAGACCACGTACTTCAGAAATCCGGAGGCGAGCGAGGCAAAGGTTGTCGACGGCTGGTTCCGCACTGGCGATGTCGTTCACGAAGATGAAAACGGCTGGTTCTTCTTCCATTACCGGGTTGGAGGCGGCGTCCGGCGCAATGGCGACTTTGTCAACACAACGCTTGTAGAGGCAGTACTGATCAAGTCGGGCTTGGTCTCCGACGCCTTCGTCTACGGCGTCGCGACGTCACAGAACGTGGCGGGAGAAAAGACCCTGGTTGCAGCCGTGGTCCCGCGCACAACTGATTTCAACAGGGCCGCGCTCCGCGAATATTGCAGCAAGGCATTGCAGAAGCGGGACATACCCGAGATTATTCAGGTCCTCGGCGAGGTTCCCAAAACCATATCCGAGAAGCCGATCGAGCGAATCTGCATCGAGCGGTTGCGGGAGAGCGGCCTACTAGATTGAATAAGACCGTGAAGCCGGAAAAGGCGCATTGGGGCTGGCACAAGGCGACCAAACCAGCGCGATTGGTCGCGGAGGTGTGGTGGCGTGGTCGCAACTGTTGCCGGCTAGACTGATAAGGTTTGTGTAATTTCCTTATCAGTCTGCCAACGGACTCCATTTTGCATGTCTTCTCATCAGCGACGGCATTCACGGGCCGATAATGTCGCGAGAGCCGGCCAAGGTGGTTATTGCGATGCGCGGTGGACGCTTTCGGACGCGCGTCAGCAAGTTGCCCTGTTGCAGATACCAAGGCGGGAGTTGGAAGGATAATTGCGACGACGGGGATTCTGTGGTGCTCAAGGTCTGACCTGCGCAGCGGGCGACGGGCAGCCAGGGACAGGTTAGCTTGTGGAAGCAGGCGTGTGTTCTTCAGTAGGCAGGCTAAACTGGAACGAAGCTCCCCGCGGCTTATTCGCAGTGACCCAGAGCCGCCCGCCATGCGCCTCTATGATGGAGCGACAGATGGGCAGGCCCATTCCCATCCCCTCGGACTTGGTAGTGTAAAAGGCTTCGAAGATGCGCTCCGATATGTTCGGGTGCACGCCCGACCCTGTGTCTCGCACAGATACGAGAACGCAATCAGAGATATCCCTCGAGGTGCTAATCCCGAGAACTCGCGCGTCTCTGGCGGCACAACTCATCGCGTCCAGGGCATTCATGATGAGGTTAAGAAGTACCTGTTGCAGCTGTACCCGATCGCCTTCAACGCGAGGTAAATCCGTCGCGAGGTCCGTCTGCAGGGAAACGCCGTGCTCCAGTATTTCGCTCCGGGTCAAGGTGATGACATCAACAACAGCGTTGTTGATGTCGATGCTGTCTTTCCGAGGCGCCGTCTTCTTCACAAGACCACGGATCCGCCCGACGACCTCTCCGGCCCGTTCACCATCCTCGACGATGAGCCCCAGGGACTGGTGGACCCGCTGAAGATTGGGCGGGTCCGCGTCGAGCCAGCCTAAAGCTGCCTGGGCATTCATTATCACCGCAGAAATTGGCTGATTGACCTCATGGGCAATCGAGGCCGAAAGTTGGCCCATGGTTGTAACGCGATTGGCGTGCGCGAGCTCGGCCTGCGCCGAGCGCAAAGCTTCGGACGCCAATGCGTAGTCCGTAAGGTCGCGATAGATTAGAAGGATAGCGTCGATCCGATCCGACTTAAACCGCAAAGGCGTGAGGGTAGCCGAGAGATACTTTCGAGTGTGAGGGTACGTAAACCAGTCGTCATACCTGACTTCCTCTCCCCCGAAACATCGATCTTGCAAGGGCTTGACCGTCTCCTCAAAGGACGTCTTTCCCAAGACATCGGCCACATGCACCCCGACGACGCTTCCCGAGATTGCCATATCACGTTCGAAGGCCGGATTGGTGCGCTGGAACCGGTAGTCCCGGCCGATGATGCAGATTGGATCAGGCGAACGCTCAAAAACAAGCTGCGTCAGCTGCTCCGCTCGTTTGAGATCGGTAACATCCTGGGTTGCACCAAATACCTTTAGAGGTCGGCCCGACGCATCCCTTATCAGAACACGTCGGCTACGGACAAACCGTATCTCACCGTCCGGCCAGACTACGCGGTAGTCAAGTACGAGGCGAGAGCCGCCCTGTAGCGGGCTCGCTGTCGCCGAACTCCACATCATCTTGTCCTCCGGGTGCACCCGCTCACGCACTTCCTCAATGGCGACGCCACCTTCGCGCGGCTCGAGACAAAAGATGCGACATGCTTCCTCTGAAAGGACGATCCGGTCTGTTCTAAGATCGCGTTCCCAGTAACCGATGCGGGCGATCCTTTGCGCCTCTTCGAACATGGCCTCCCTCAGGCGTAGCTCGTCGGTCGTCTCCTCGAGGTCGGCTATTGAAGCGAAAGAGTGCGTCAGCGGGTTGACGTGGTCTTTCAGGCGCACGTCGTACGACCTGCGGAATGCTTTCTTCCGAACGCCTTTTGCATACTGTATCGGGGCAGTAGTCAGCCCCGGCATGCGGCGAATGATCCAGAGGACGGCCCAAATGAAGACAGCAATGATAAGCGCCGTGCCAGCAACCGAAGTGTAATTGGTGCGGTCCGCGGGCCAGAGCCAAAGAGCGGCAATAATGACGATTAGAATGGCTGCAAGCGCGGCGGTGGGGTGGATTAATAATCGGTGGCGCAACATGAAAGTCCCTCCAGACCGTCGCGGACCAAGAGGACTCAAATAGGAACCCGGTCACGGCCTCTCATTCGAACGTCGAGAACTCCTTACGCTTTGTCGTGGACCGCTCACGTAGTGCAACTTGAAGCTACCTCCGCTCCATTCAAGCTGGGATATCATCGGTAGAAGCGGTGTAATTCTGATTCCACTGCAATCATCACATGACGCTTCGCATCGGCCGATGGAAAATGATTGCGCTGCGACGAAACGAGTACGGAAGTCCCCACCTTGAAGGTCTCGTGAAGTTATCTCTGGACCTGCCGCGCCGTCAGAGAGCATTCGCACCTTTCCTGCGACTTCTTTCTGAACGGTCTGGCGATGAACCTGACAGGTGATCTGCCGCTTAACCAAAAAGCGTTCCCAACTAATCCTCACGCCGATTGATGATTTTCGCAACATGAAATTCGTCGAGCTTCGTCGCTCGCCGACCTCGTCGGCCATTGGATGGTCTCGATGCATTCTCGCGCTTTCGGCGCGAAGAAACGCCCTGACTTTTCGCCGAGGGATTGCAGGAATGCGCCCGACTCGAACACTGCGTGCGGCCCCCTGCGCTAAGAAATGCAGGTCGATCATAGCTTGTCCTCGACATGTGCCCGCGTCTCCGAGGCAAAACCGCCCAAAGCGGGTCCCAACCCTGGACGCGGCGGCTACACGGCCGGGCGCCTTGAACTACCACGGCGCCGCCGACCTTGGCGGATACAGCGCCGCCGCCGCGACCACGACCATTGCGACGGCCCAAGCGGTCAAAGCAAGTCCGACGCGACCAAAGCGCGGTCTGATCGGACCAAATTGCCGCCGCGACTGCACCTCAAATAAAGGCCGCGATGATGCCCAAGATGGCCCACACAAAGGCACCATTTGGCGCTCGCGAGCAGCAGGGGATAGTGTCCGATGACCTTTTCGCTGCATCGGTTGAGGTGGTCGCGGACGTCGCTCATCGCTCTGCCCCCTTCAGTGCGGAATCCGACTGCCCTTTCGGAAGCGTGAAAGCGACGGGGAAGGTATCGGTGGCCAAAGTATCGAGCGCAGTCTGCTCCTCGGCGAGGCGTCTTTCGATGAACTGACGTTCCAGCTCCGACAGCTTCGTCCGAAGCAGCCGTCGATAGCGGTGGATGTTGTTGCGGTGCGCACGGACGCGGGCCAGATCTTCGTCGAGCATCGTCGTCTCTCCTGACGGTCGTCACGGTCCTTTTCGGTGTTGAGAAACCGGGAAAGAGGTTTCACGGCGCAAAAAATATTCGGACGCGATTGGCTGTCAAGGCCTCTTGCCGCATCTGCGACTCCTTCGGAAAATCGGCGCAGGAGGCGACGCGCTGCGCCCGGATGGCCGCATTTTTTTGCGGGCGTCTCTTGAAATGGCTCGTCGTTTTTCTACGTCATTTTTCGCCGCGAGAGCGGTGTGCCGGGCGCCTTCAACGGGTCCGGCCCGGGCGCCGGATCGGTGGTCTTCGGATCCGTCCGAAGACCCTCGCCTGCGCTCCTTCGTATCCATCTTGCTCATTGGAGGACTTGGTTATGAGGACCACCTTTGATTTCGCGCCCCTGTGGCGCTCCACCATCGGCTTCGACCATCTGGCCGACCTCGTCGACAGCACGCTGCGGCAGGCGAGCGAAGACCACTATCCCCCTTACAACATCGAACGCTCCGGCGAGGATCACTACCGGATCTCCCTTGCTGTCGCCGGCTTCGGCACCGACGACATCGCCGTGAGGGCCGAGCAGAACGCACTCACCATCGAGGGTAAGAAGCCCGAGAAGGCGGCCGGCGAGTACCTCTACCAAGGCATCGCCGCGCGTCCGTTCCGGCGCGTGTTCAACCTGGCCGACTATGTCCAGGTCAAAGGGGCCTCTTTCTGCGACGGGCTTTTGATCATCGACCTCGTCCGCGAGGTGCCGGAAGCCATGAAGCCGCGCCGGATCCAGATCGGAAGCGGCGCCTCTCCGTCGCAGATCGAGCAGAAGAAGGCAGCCTAACGCCGGATCGCGGTTCGACGGTGGAACGCGGCGTGCGTAATCGCGGTCGCGCTCCCCGCCTCATCCACTTGAAGGAGAACAACCATGGCAATTCGTGATCTCATTCCCCGGTCGCGGAATCAGGAACTCGCACCGGCGCGCAGCAACTTCGATCCGTTCATGACGCTGCATCGCGAAATGAACCGCCTGTTCGACGATGTCTTCCGCGGCTTCGGCGGGACTGGCCTGTCGCCGCTCATGGAAGGGCAATTCGGCTGGCCCAAGATCGAGCTCAGCGAGACCGACAAGGTGCTGACGATCTCTGCCGAGCTTCCCGGCATGACGGAGAAGGATGTCCAGATCGAAATCGCGAACGGCGTCCTGACCATCAGCGGCGAGAAGAAGAACGAGCGCAAGGACGAAGGCAAATACTTCTCCGAGCGTTATTACGGCGCGTTCCGGCGGCAGATCGCGCTCGAGGACGTCGGGGAGGACAAGGCCGAGGCGTCATTCAAGAACGGCGTTTTGACCATATCGCTTCCAAAGCTGGAAAACGCGCGAGCGGGCGTCAAGCGCATCGCGATCAACACGCAGTAAAGACCTTTACGGGCGGCGGTCACCGCCGCCCGAATCCACCAAAAACCCGTCCCAACGAAAGGAGCGTAAAGGGAGACAATCGATGACCAACGCCAACACGAACACCGGCAATCTTCATCCCCTTTTCCAACCGGCCGCGCACTATGCGTCTCCGGCAGATGTCCTGAACGACAACGAACTCTCCGCGCCGGAGAAGCGGAGCATCCTATCTTCATGGGCGTCCGACATGTTCGCCGTCGAATCCTGTCCCGCTCTGCGCGAGGTCCCCGGCGTGGGCCACACCATCCGGCTGGCGGACATCCTCGCGGCGCTGCGCCAGCTCGACGGTGAGGGCGATGACCCGCCGCCCGGCGGCGTTCCGATGCGTCTGCGGCGGCCCACGGGCCGCTGCGCCGGCGAGGCGTCCATGATGTCTACCTGGCGGCAATGTGCTAGGTTTTCCGTGCGAGCGCGTTTGTAAAAGCTGCTCAGAGGGTGGGTACGGTCATGCGGCGAGTCGATACGGCAAAGCTGACCGCATCTGTCGATTCCGCTTTGGCGCGTCTGCGCGAATACATCCCTCCCGGATCCCTGCAATCCTACTCATTTGCTCTAGCCTGCGCTCTCGGCGCCAGCCTGTTCGAAATTTGGCTCAAATGGTTCGACCAGGATGCCTCGTCACTCATCGCATATTACCCGGCCGTCGCTTTCACCGCTCTCCTAGGAGGTATCGGCCCAGCGGCTCTGGTTGCGGTCATCGGCGGCATGACCGCTTGGTGGGCATTCATGCCACCTGCATTCAGCTTTTCCTTGGAACGCTACGGAGATAAAGTCACCCTTGTCACTTTTGCCTTCGTGTCGATGCTTCTGGCGTTGGCGGCCGACCATTTCCGTCGCGTAGCGAAACGCCTTGAGGACGAGGAGCAGCTCCGTCAGTTGGCCGTTCAGGAATTGGCCCATCGGCTCAAGAACAAGATCGCGACCATACAGGCGATCATCAGCCTGCAATTGCGCGATCAGCCAAAGGTCCGCGACGAGATTCTGAGCCGCCTCGCCGCGCTGACGGCGACGGACCACCTGGTCGAGGAAGCGAACGGACGTGGCGCGTTTGTTCATGACATCGCGAAAACCGAGCTGGGACCGTACGTCGCTTCGCGGGTCCTAATCCAAGGCCCGAATGTACTCCTCCCACCCAAATACGCTTTGACGATCGCACTGCTCGTTCATGAGCTCGCAACAAACTCGGCAAAATACGGCTCGCTGTCCGTACCCAAGGGCATCGTGCTGCTCAACTCGAAAATGACGGAAGCACTTCTGGAAATCGATTGGCAAGAGAAGGATGGGCCGACTGTAAGCGCCCCCAAAAGGCAAGGTTTCGGACTGCGACTCTTATCGCGAGCACTCGCTCAGTTCGGTGGCGGCACCGATATCCTGTTCGAACCATCAGGAGTCATCTGCAAGATGAAGATCAATTTGCCCGTTGGCACCACTTCTGAACCGGTTGACGAGGATGGAGGGCCGCTTGCTGCGACGGCAACTTAGTCGTGACGTTTCGCTTCCCTCCCAACTACCTAGCAATTCGCTGGAAACTGAACGATTGCTCCCGATAACAGCTCTTCCTGGAAGCCATCTTGGCCGTGAGGCCAGCACCTGTCCGTATTCCGACCTCGTGTCTTTATTTGTAGTATCTAGTGGCCTAAATCCGCGTCTGAGTGCTACTGAGGACAGAAGTCATGAGGACCGCGTTGCTCACGGCGACCGCGCTAGTTGCCTTGTCGTCTCTGGCTGTCGCGCAACAGCTTCCCACAACCACGGCCCCCAAGGCGAATGCCGTGGTTGATCCCACAACGTCCAAGGTACGGGCTAACGATGGGCACGCCCCCGGCGGCGGCAGACTGCACTATGATGTGCCTTGCCGAGTGTCGTCAGAGGGTACATGCATCAGGCCGGAACCGCCGCCGCGATATAGGCCTAGACCCTGACCCAAATCTCCACCCCCAGATGGCATCGCGGAGGCCGCCTCAGTTCGCGTCCTCTTATGCGATGATCGGCTCGCCTTGTTAGAGACCATCAAGTTTCTTTATGAGCAGCGCGGGGTCGCCGCCACCGGTCACGAGTCGATGGATACTGATACCACCGACAAGATGGACTCGGAGACCTATATCCTTCAGCACGGTCACTATCAGATCGAGGTGATGGCCAATCTCGACAAGGTACCTCCGAAAGGCGCGCTTATCGTTGTCACTTGGCCGAAAGTGCGTGACGGTCTCGGCTTCCCGGCTCGCGCGTTTGCTATTCTCCCGTGAACGTACCCTGCTGTCGCTTTGATGGCTCTGCTCGCAATTGCAAATGGCTACAAGGCCGGAAAGTTCTAGAGCTTCTTTCTTGTTGGCTCCGATTACATCCATCGGACGCCTGATCCGCGCATCGGACGACACAATCTTTTACTAGAGTACAGCGTCTAATATACATTGACACAGATGACTTCGTCCGATATTTATAGATTAAATGGTCTAATAATCGAAAACCTTCGCGCATGAATTCCCTTGGATGAGAGGTGTACCGAGTTGCTGCGCGCGTCGATCAAAGGGTCCCGCTCTCGCGTCGGGATACAACGTTGGCTGATGAATAAGTCAAAGTTCCTAAGCTGCCGCCGATCGGTTCTTGCTGGTGCGATACTCGTGTCGGCACTATCGTTGGCCGGTTGCTCCACGGCAGCGGGACAATTTGGCGGCACGGGCAATCCAATGGATGCCCAGGCTTCGATGACGTTCAACAATTTGAACCACTACCTTGCGATTCACGACATGCCGCCGGAGCGCTCGGCGCGTCTGATAACGCCTGCGGATCAGGCCAAGATCCGGAGCGAATTGAGCGCCGCACGCGCTCGGCAGACAACTGGTTCGAAGACGGACAGTCGCTAATGATAGCGGGCGCGGCGCAGGCGGACTTGGCCAAGCTCAAGGAGCTCATCTCGGACATCCGCAAGGCGCTCGATGGCCCCGGAATTAGTGGTCTCGCGGCGGAGGTAGGACTGAACTGGCGGCCGGTCTTCTCGACCTAAGGCAGGTATCGACCAACTGCGGTACCTGTCAAAACGGCTGCGGTTGTAACTGGAGGCGCGACTGACGCAGCTACAACACCAGCAGCAGTCCCGAAACCAGCAAGATGCCGAGGATGATTCGCCGGAACAGCGCGTCGTTAACGCAGCGAAAAACAAAAATCCCGAGTGCCGTTCCTGCTAGGAGTGCCGGGATGCTGACTGCGAAGTCAACCAGGACCTTTGTCGACAGATCTCTCCGGATTAGCATAAGAATAAGTGCGAATATCTGCATTGCGGCGATGAAGGGCTGAACCATTCCACGCTGCTCGGTTTTTGGCACGCCGTGAATGTCACACCATATGGCCGGTATTGCACCCGGCATTGCCGTCAAGCCGCCGACAAAGCCTCCGCCGAAGCCGATTAATGCATTACGTCCCGCATTCATCTGCAAACGATGGGAAAGCACCGGCCGGAATAACGTGTAACTCGCATAGCAGGCGACCGCGATACCAAAGCCCTCTCTGAAGATCCGCGCGTCTGCAACTTGCAACAACCACACGGCGATCAGAACGCCAAGCAATCCACCTATGACCAGTACCGAGCTTTGTTTCCAGCGGATGCTTTTTCTCAGGGACCAAAGACCCGCGGCTTGCACGGTGATGCTGCAGGCCATCATCAGCGGGACCGCCTCCTGTGGTGGGAGAACGTGAAGGAGAATCGCGCCGGCCACCGCCGAAAAGGCAAAACCCGCGAGGCCCGCGACGAACGCGCCGCAAAACACAGCAATGCTGAGCAAGCAAAACGACGCAATGTCCCCCATGAGCGCACCCTTTCGGTCGGTAGAATCGCGACTTGGCGATTAGTCACCGGACGACAGTCCGGGGGGCTCGGGCGCTGCCCCGGCATCGCTTGGGCGGGTCGAAGTCAACATCGTGGCTGCAACGACGTGCAGAATGAGGAGGCAGATGGCGATCGTTGCCAGCAGCGCATTCTCGCTCGGTGCCGAAATCCGCGATTTGCGTTCGGAGGACTTTTCACTGAGCGACATTGCCATGTCCTCCAACATCCGACCGAGGGGCAAACCGGTGCCACCTGATGTCGATCAGACGGCGGTACTGTCGAAGGGTGCGCTCTGCCTGCAGCCGCCGCGAATGGTGCAGCGCCTGAAGAAGGCGCCCGAACAATGCCTCGCTCACGCTTGAAGCACCGCTGTCGAACGACGGCACGACGGATGGCGCGATCGACTGGAGCATCTTCCGAAGCAACAAACGACAGGACACCCGGGCGAGACGCTGCGTGTTTTCTTCCCTACGCATGACACGAACACCTCTGTGAGTGAGTGGATGCGGCGGGGAGTATCGAAGGGGACGCCGCGTGGCGCTTTAACGCGGGCTTAATATGTCCTTATCGTTTCATTGATTTTTGAATGGTGTGTCCTTGATTTCGGTCTCGCCCGGCGGTTGAATATCGGCTTCACGCCGCCCCTTCGAAGGCATTGATTTTGCTGTATCTCTTCGACAATTTCATTCTCGATACCAGCCGGCGGGAGTTGCGGCGTGACGGATCTATGATTCCGCTGCAGCCTCAGGTCTTCGACCTCCTAGAATATCTGATCCGGCACCGCGACCGAGTGATGACCAAGGACGACCTGATCGGTGCGATCTGGGGCGGGCGTATCGTCTCGGAGTCATCCCTCACCACCCGCATCAACGCAGCCCGCACGGCAGTCGGCGATTCCGGCGACGAGCAACGTCTGATCAAAACTGTATCGCGCAAAGGCGTCCGTTTCGTCGGCGCGGTGCGCGAGGAAGTGCGAACTGCGGGCGAGGCGACCCAGATCTCACCACAACCTGCACGTCGTCTGTCCATCGTTGTGTTGCCGTTCGCGAATCTCAGCGGCGATCCCGAGCAGGATTATTTTGCCGATGGAGTCACGGAGAGTCTGACCACGGACCTGTCGCGCATCAGCGGCTCGTTCGTGATTGCCCGCAACACCGCATTCACTTTCAAGGGTAAAGGCATTGGCGCCGAGAGGCTCGGAAGGGAGCTTAACGTCCGCTATATCCTCGAAGGTTCGGTGCAGCGCGGCGGCAATCGGTTGCGAATCAATGTGCAATTGATCGACGCTGAAACCGGCAATCATCTTTGGGCCGAGCGCTTCGACAAACCGATCGCCGATCTCTTCGATATGCAGGACGAAATCGTCGCCAGGCTCGCCAACACGTTGAATGCCCAGCTCATCGAGGCCGAGGCGCGGCGCGCGGAGCGTTCACACAATCCGGATGCAATGGACTTGTACTTTCAGGGCACCAGCTGGTGGAACAAGGGAATGACGCCCGAGTACATGGCTCGGGCAAAGGCGTTTTTCCAGCGCGCTTTGAAGCTCGATCCAGGACAAGTCGAGTCGCTGGTCGCCATCGCGGCCGTGGATTCCTCTGTCGGAGCGAATTTCATGGTCGATGATCGCGACTCGCTCCTTGCGGCAGCCGAGACAACGGTCACCAAGGCGCTGACCACGTCTCCGCGGCACTCCCGCGGACACCTTGTACTGGGCTCCGTGCTCAACGTAACGAAGCGCGCGGCGCAAGGCGTTCGCGAATGCGAGCTGGCGTTGGCGCTGGATCAAAACTCCGCAGATGCCCATGGTCTCATCGGTCTCGCGAAGGTTTTCCTCGGCCGTGGCGCGGAAACCGAGGCTCATATCCAGGAAGCGTTTCGGCTTTCTCCCCGCGATATCTTCGCCTTCCGCTGGCTGCATTATGTCGGCATGGCCAGGCAAATACTCGACGACGATGCCGGGGCAGTTGCGTGGCTGCGCCGATCGCTCGAGGCGAACCGGAATTATCCGCTTGCGCATTTCCAGCTTGCCGCGTCGCTTGCGCTGCTCGGTTCGCTGGAAGAAGCGCAGGCCGCGGTAAAAGCTGGGCTTGCGCTCAATCCGGCTTTCACCCTGAGTCGCACGCGAGGCAGAATGAGCGACGATCCGACCTATCGGGCGGGCGCCAAGCGCATCTATGAAGGCATGCAGATCGCCGGAGTACCGGAGGGTTGAAGGCTGAGGGACCCAAGCCACAGGTTTGCGGAGTTGCACGGCCCTGAACGTCCCGATTGCAAACCGCATTGTCTTCGGATTCTGAGTGCATCGGATCAGGCCACGAGAACGAGAGTGCACACCTCACTCGAAGGCGTGCATTAGATTCTTTAAGCCGCATTCGGCACTGATAAGCTTTCGCCGTTTTCCTTATCAGTGAGGCAATTGACTCCATTTGCAGCCAATCCTTATCAGTCAACCAACCCACTCGCTGACGCCACGACGTGTTCCTGGCAGACCAGAAAATCGGCTACTGAAGTCGGCGCTGGAAGCTCACGATCTCCGTGATTATTGCAGCAGCTTCCGTCCAGCACCAACTTCGTCCAGGCAAACCGCTTCGACCATTGCAGTAGCGCATTGCCGCGATTCCCCTGGCGAAATCTTGTAATACTATTTTAGCATCTTCGCAGGCGGCTTGGAGCGATCCGCTATGTCGAATTTGCAGTTGGTCCAAAGCTCCTCAGCGCACTTCTTATCGATCTTCTGGGAGTCTTGGAATGAAATCCCGACGCCGTTCACCCAGCAATACAGCAGCTCAATGATCCTGAGCGAAGCCTCAAGCACGGGCTTCTCATCGCCCACCTTCATCGGCGCGATTATCTCGCCGTTCCTTTCCGCGTTGGATTGCGTGAGGTAGTGGGCAACGTGCTTGTTGCGCAGGTTTCGGATCGACTTCAACTGCGGCGATGATTTTACGGCGCGTGCTTCAGCGACAGCCTTGCGCAGACCTTCAACAGCGTTGTTGGCGTGTTCTTCTCCACGCTTGGCGTTGATCTCCTTGAGTACCCGCAGAGTGATCTCTCGTTCTTCGGCGGTCTCGTTGGGGTCCATCGGCTCTGGCGCGCCGCCGTACATGGCTCGCGCGGCGTCAGCTAGCGCTTGGATGACCTTTTCGTCATCAACGAACTCGATGACACTCGGGATGGTCTCGTTATCGACATGGGGCTGGTCCCAGAGCGCGATCAGCCGCACCATCTCGATTTGATGCATCGCCTCTCGAAAAACATTGAAGGCGTTAGCTGCATAAGATCGTGGAATCTGCTTCGAGAGTTGATCTGAATAGACCACAATCGCATTGTTTTCGCGGATATCGAGAAGGTAGTGCGCGTGGTCAACAAGGCGCTCGGTCAAGCGTTTTGCTTCCGCAATTCGCTTGCTGGTCTCCCATGACTCAAACAATTCCGTGCCCTTTCCTTTGGCTGTAGGCGATCAGCTTGCGGCAGACACGGCCTCCGGTTCTGCAGCCGAGCCGAGCCCCTTGATCGCTGAAACGACCTGGAAAGCGAAATCAGTCATGAAGATGCAATTGAGCGAGTGCCAGAATGAATTGTAGACAATGAGGCCATGGATGACCGCATGCCTGTTGGGCACCAGATCGGCTTCCATTTTCTGGCGATTGGCGGCATCCACCCTCACATATATATGGTCGGTCAGACGCTCATAGAGCATGAGCGCGTAATAGCCGGGCGGATTGGTCTGGTTGATCGGCAGGTCCAAACCGGGTTCTCCGATCACTTCTTGGACCCTAATGGTGCCGATGTCGTTGCTGAGGAGTTCGACACGCGCGACGCGCTCGATTTCCGGCAATAGCAGGCGACACACAGAGCGGTAGTGGCCATGCTGGTGAGCAGCTAGAGCCTCAGCAAGAGCGCCCGTGGCTTCTTCGTCGATGTCAAACTGCTGGGCGCGTTCCAGGATATCCTGGCTAATCCTTTCCCAGCTATCTCGGTAATGCTGCTCGACCCCAGCCCTCAAGACCTCGTCGCCATCATCGGCATCCAAGAGCGCAAACGGTGTGGAAGGATGCGGCAACAGCCCGAGTCTATCGAGTGCACGCTTCCGTTTATCCGTTCTCGCCAGCTGCTCAAAAAGCTGTATCTGTTCCGGCGAGGGCCTTGGAATGAGACCTTCAATCCGCTTGGCAGCCTCCGCCATTTGCTGAATGGCTGCCTGTGTCGGGAGCGCAATGCGTTCAAGCTGGCGCTGCAGATCCGCCCATGGTTGAAGCTGGGCGGCGAACTGCTTCTGGATTTCTGGGAACACGGCCAGCGCGTTCGCCTGAGCTTTCGCGAAGGCGGAAAGGTCGATGTTGGGAATGGAGATGGGCTTGAGGTTTTGCACTTTCGCAAGTGCCTTCATCGCAGCCTCAAGTCCGGGAGGTATTTGAAATTTCTTGTCTTCCATCCCTATCCTCGCGGGTCGTCTAGCTCGCATTATTTCTTCGTGAGAATCCGCAGCCTTGCTTGCAGCAGATTCGCTGGAAGCCGCACAAGAGGGTCATCCCGCCAGGTGGTGAGGCATTGGGTCAGCCTGTTTACGGTAACAAGGCCACGGCTGTGGATCTCATCGGTGACCCAGAGCACGCCACGAACCTCGCACCCTTTGGCCACAGCGACGCTGCGCAATTTGCCGTCGCCAGTCAGCAGAATCGATTCCTTGATGTCTTCCGCGAGGACCAAAGAAAAGCAGTCCTCCGCACTGAGCTTCGCGTTGACGGACTGGATCGCAATCGCTCGGCCGACTTGCCCGGGATCGAGGTCAATCTGTTCCAGACCCGCCCCCGTAAGGCGTTTCCAGTCCTTATCGGTGAAGTCGAGAAGCTCATTGTGCGCGACGGGCAAGGCAACGACAAAACGGTAGGGCAGCTGAAGCATGACTTCGACCAGACCCACCTTATTCAGGTCGATCAGGCAGCTCGCATCATTGATGACGATGCGGCGCGGTTCACTGCTGGCCTTTGACCGCGCGCTCGACATCTGCAATGGGCCGTCTCAACAAGCCGGCAGCCTTGGTTGAGGGAATAATGCCTTCTGCCAAGGCGCGATAAACATGCGTCTCAAACCGCTGAGGCTTCTCCAGCCTCGCCGTTTCACCGTCCAGATTCAGCTCTTCCGGCTCTGATTTCAGCCACGCCCGGGCCGGGGTTCGGAACAGGTTCTTCAAATTGGCCTCTGAAATGATTGCGACGTCCTTGAGTCGGTATAGCAAGGCCCACATAGATACACCATAAAGGTGTTTGAGCCGAACAAGCTCTTTATAGGCGAATGCAGTTCGGCCGGTCCCGACCTCTTCCTTGAGGTGATCTGCAGGCACTAGGAAGGCGCCTGCGAATCGGTCCATCGCCTTTTCAGGCTTGGCGTGCTTGCATTCGCCGATCAGGGCATGCGCAAGTTCGTGCGCCAAGGTAAACCTGTTGCGTTCAACGTTGACGTTGCGGCGCACCACGACACGTATAGGCGGCTTCTTGGCTGGTCGCTTCACATGGCAAGTCAGCCCATAGAAGCCGTCGTGGCCGTCGATCTCGATCACGCGCACGTTGCGTTCCTCAAGGAGCGAGGTCATGCTCGGGATGGGATCGCCGCCTAAATTCCACTTGTCGCGCAGCCATTCGGCGCGTTCCTCAGCATCGTCCAGATCGTCAATGTCGGCCGGCGTGATCTCGTCCAGGTCACTGGGCCTCTCAGGCAAATCAAGGATGTCCTCGATCGCTAGATAGCGTTCGACGTGGTCGATCACTTCCGCTTCGACCAGCGCCCGCTCCTTTTCCGACGTACCGGAACGCTTGCGAAACTCGACACCGTCGAGCGCAGTGACCTGATTGCTCATCAGGAAATCGAGCGAGACTCCAAGCGCCTGGGCGAGCCCCACCAGAACGCTCGAACTCGGCAGCATCTCACCCAGCTCATATTTGTTGATGGCCTGCGGCGTGACCTTCGGGGTCGCCTTCTCCGCCAGTGCGGCCAATGACAATCCGGCGCGCAATCGCGCGAGCCGAAGCCTTTCTCCAAATGCCATGATTCCGTGTCTCCCTTCGGGCGGTTGACATTTGTATTTTTATGTGCAATTTATCAACCAGCGGTTAATATATAGGGCAAAATCTATAGCATATCAACCGGAGTGTACCAGATCTGGGCACCTTTGAGGCCGGTTAGCCACAAGAAGTGGTTCCAGCCCTGCCCGCAGATAATGAAGGAGAATCGGCATGTCCGAGACTGCAGAGAAGGTGAAGACGATCACCATCATCGTCGACGGCACCCCGCACGAGGGGCCGAAGAAGGAGAAGATCACCTACGCCGAGGTCGTGACGCTGGCGTATCCGGACTATCCGCAGCACCCCGAGATCACCTACTCGGTGACCTACACCAAGGGTCATCACGAGGGCATCCTGCCGCCGGGCGGCAGCGTCGAGGTCAAGGACGGGATGGAATTCCGTGTTAATCGAACTGGCCAATCATAACCACGACATCCGCCGGCTGCTCGAAAAGGGCTATGCTCTGAGGTACGACAGCGGCTATCTCGTCGTCCGCGACATTCCCTACCTGGACAGCCACTTGGCTCGCCAGGTAGGCGCGTTTGTGACGAAGCTCGTCCCCATCGACAAAGTCCGTGTCAAACAGGAAGACCATCAGGTCTTCTTTGCTGGCTCAGCGCCTTACGGACTCGATGGCAAACCAATAACCAACCTGGGCGGCGGTGCTGCGTCGCTGCCATTGAGCAAGACCGACGTCGTGGTGGAACGCAGCTTCTCGAACAAGCCGCCATCAGGACATTTCCCCGACTTCTTTGCCAAGATCGAGCACTACGTCAACTTGATCGCTGGACCAGCGATGAACCGCGACAGCGTCAGCCCTCTCACCTTCAACGTGGACCATGACGTTGTCGGCGATTCGGTCTTCCACTTTCAGGACTCATTGACCAGCCGCGCCGAGATCGGCGATCTGGCCGCCCGCTTCAAGGATGAGGTCGTCGCCATCATTGGCCTCGGCGGCACCGGCTGCTACCTGCTAGACTTCATGGTCAAGACGCCGGTCAAGGAAGTTCGCGGCTTCGACGGCGACTTCTATTACGTCCACAACGCCTATCGCTCACCCGGCCATCTTGACGACCAGGATCTCGGGAAGGGCAAGGCCGAGGTCTACCAGCGGCGGTACGATAACTTCCGCAAGAACCTCAAGCTTGAGAAGAAATATATCGACCGCACGTCGGCCGCCGACCTGGAAGGCGTCAGCTTCGCCTTCGTCTGCGTCGATAAGGGCTCGGCTCGCGCCGAAATTTTCGAGCTTCTGATCAGTTTGGGGATCCCCTTCATCGATGTCGGCATGGGCCTCAACCGGAAGGAAGGGCCGCTCGCCGGAACGCTCCGCGCGACCTATTATCCCCCGGATAAAGCGGCGCAGGTCCGCGACATGCAGTTGGCCGAGCTGGCGGACCACCCTGATGATGTCTACCGCGCCCAGGTCCAGATTTCCGAACTGAATGCGATGAACGCCTGCCTGGCTGTGATACGATACAAACAGCTGCGGGGATTCTATCTGGACAAGCAGCCGCCTTTTCACATGCTTTTCGACACCGCCGAGCTAAAGCTGTTCCGCCAGGAGGGTCCGTGAACACAATAAGGCTTGAGCGAGTCCAGTACATTCCCAAACTGCTCTCTCCCGGCATTCTCTACGTGTCCGAGCGCTATTCAGTCGCGGGGCATCTGTGCGCCTGTGGCTGCGGCAACAAGGTGATGACACCTCTTGGCCGTACCGAATGGGCGCTCTCGGAAAAAGACGGGTTGCCTTCGCTCTGGCCGTCAATTGGGAACTGGCAGCTCCCCTGCCGGTCCCACTACATCATCAGTCACGGACGCATTAACTGGGCGGGCGCCTGGACCGAGGCGCAGGTCCTAGCTGGCCGTCGTGCCGAAGAGCACCGAAGGCAGGCCTACTATGCAGAGAAGTCGCAAATGGGTGTTCTTGCCAAGATATGGGCTTGGATACTGCGCGAGTTGCGGAAACTATTTGGAAGCTGATTTGTACCGTATCAGGGCTTCAACCCGCTCCCAGTCGCGAAGTACGCTGTGCGTTGCGGGACTAATCTTTTCCGGATGAAATTTTGCATTCTTCGGCTAATCGCTCCGCATGTCGTCAAAATGCATCCCGGTCCAACTAATGTTTCTGCCAACAACGGCTTACAGTGCCTGATGCTGTATCTGCGCCTTCGATAGCATTAGGGGGCCCAATCCGTAAGGGTGAGGCTCAAGCCATTGGGAACGGTGAGTTGCTCCATCATCGCGGTCAGGGCTTGCGGGACCGGCGCGATCAAATTCCGGCCAAGACGTGGATCGGCTTCCCGGCATCGAAGCGATTCGGTGATAAGCGTTCCGACGGTCATCGCGTGGGAAAAGTCCAACCTGCCTGCATGCACGTCGCTGGAGGGCACCACCGCAATGCTGGAAGGACCGTAGACCCACACATAGGACGATTTCGTCCGCTTCTTCATCTTGCCAACCTGCTCGGCGAGGCCAGCGCGGTCGGTCGAGTCGTCCCACTTTGACTGGATCGTCATACCCTTATTGATGGTATGGCCGGGGGAATTCATCACGATTGAGATATATACGTCCGCCCCAGAATCTTTTTCCCAGCTCCCGCGGCCCTTGTCGGGGAAGTCCTGGGCATGAACTGATACGCTCACGCCGAACACACTGAGATTGTTGAGTTCGCTTTCGAGGCGATCTGCGATCTTGCTCGTGAACTGATGTTCCTGCGTTGGCGCGAAATAGTGCCTCGCACAGGCTTGGGCAACAATCCCATCAATAAGTTGTCCCACATGGCGATACGCTCGCTCGCGACGTGTCCGATCCTCGGCTTCCGTTGCCACTCATCCTCTCCTTACCGTCGACCGGTCACTTGAGTATCGCAACGCGACGTCGGGGCTCTTCATAGAATTGAGCAAGCCAGAACCGCAGATAGTCCAAACTTCACGATGCGCACCCTACATCAATCGCAACTAGAAGACATTCAGTAGCGCCTCAACCAGCACGGCAACCGGCGCGACCGCGTCACCTTCCATCAGAAACCCGCACTCAAGATTCTTCTCGCGGGAGCGATAAAGGAAGTTTGCCGATCCGACATAGGCCGCCGCACCGTCGGCAAGGACGACTTTCGCGTGAAATGTTTCAACATAGGATCGGCCGTTTGGAAGCACGCCGGCAAGCGCATAGTCATGAATGTTGGTCGCCGAACGTTGGAGTCGCTCTCCTTCCGCCCCGCATTGGGTGAGCTGATCGACTCCGCGAAGCACTAAGACCTTGCTCGGCGCATCCGTGGCGTCGAACAGATCGGCAGCCCAAGCCGCGCCCGAAGCGTCAATGTAGGGCGTGATAATGACAAGCCGTTCCCGCGCGCGGCGTGCGAGATGGAGAAACGCGTCTTTGGTGTCAGTGAGAGTCGTGAACGATGCACCTGCCCTTCGTTGGAGCTGATCGCCTATCCGGCTCGGCTCTGGCGGCAACGTCACCACAAATCGCGCACGGGCTGACGGTGCGATAAGAGAGTCAGTCATGTAAGAGCACCGGGTCAAAAAAGCCGATCAGTGGTGAACTCCCTTGGGGTTCCCAGTTGGGAGCGGGCCCGCCTTTTAAGGCCGACCGCGACAGAAGCTGGTTGCCGCCTAGGCACGTCACCTCGGATACCATGATGCAGGCCGGGCATGCCCCGCCGCGCGTGTCACAGAGCGAGCCAGACCCACATCGCAAGAGCCGTTGATCGAGTAAACGGTAGAGAAAGTCGTGGGCATGGTTGCGCCACATCGCCGAGATATTCCCGAGATCTGGCGTCATGCCCTTGCGGTACACCACAAAGGCGAGATCGGCTGGGAAGAGATGTTCGCCGAGCCCGTCGCGGTCTAATCCGGAAATGTCAGCGAGGGCGTGCATAGCCTGGTGCGCCAAGCTGTGAAGGAGAAGATAGACAAAAGCCGTGAGAGAGCGAGGCGCCTGCCCCCGCCCCTCGCGTTCCTTGAATTCCTCGAGGAACGGACCAAAGTCGGAATAATGTTCGAGATAGATCGCACCAAGTGTCTTGTCCGCCTCAGCATCTGCCTCCTGCATTCCATTGGCGGCAAGCCAGCGCCTTACCCGGCGTTCATCGACCTTGAAGTACAGGGCCTCGTTGCGCTGCTGTGTCACATAGATAGGCCGGCGACCGTTTGGCAGCTCGGGAAAGGCATTTAGCCTGACCGGCATCGGGACGCTTCGTCCATTGAATTCGCGATAGTAGATGGGGGTCGAAGACACGCGCGTAAAGCCAAAACTGAATTCGCAAATCGGCAAGCCCCGGATCAGCACGATTTGGTCCAATCCAGTACGCCGCAGGAGGTTTCCCGTCGTGTTTTGATACTGCGCGAGGCGGACCGGGTCGCCGACGGCATCGCAAATCAGGCGATCAGGCTCCATAACATCGATGGATTCATGCTGGGCACGGCGTTCGTGGATGTGCTCCGCGACAAAACGGTCGTGCTCGATTGTCAACCGCATCGGGTCAAACCGGCGAGCCCAATCGCCCCGCTGAACCACGGCCGCAGCAAGAGCCGCGCTTTGCACGTGCCCCCGCTCAACAACTTGGGAAGCAAACCAAGCCTCCCGGATGGTGTTGGCTTCTCGCCGCAGGCCATCGGCACGATCCGTTTGCCCGCGCGCTGCCGCCCGCTCGGCCATTTCACAATGATCGTTATAGTCATCCCACTCGGCGGCACGGCCAGCTGCGGCCAGCGCCGCACGAATTTCATCGTCCGACGGCGAAGCAAAGGGGATACGATGAATTTCCGCCAAGCGCTGCAACAGATCGGGTTGGCGCTGGGGGAGCAAAAGCTCAACGACGCGGCGATCCCGGAACTCGATGAAGGTGCCCTTTTGGGGGTAGAACGCCGAGTTTGCACGGTAGGAAACCGGCAACATATTGACTTCGATGCGCTCGAAATTCCTGCCGGTGTTCGCACGCTCACGTTCCAGGATTTCAAGCGTCAATGGGTCCGGCTGCTTCAAATCGCGCGGCGACTTGCAGCTTTCACAGATAAAGCGCCAATCCGAGAAGACTGGAGCTTGATTACTCAGCGTGAATTCTTGCCCGCCACACGTGCATGTAGTGAGCCGTGTTACGTAACGACGATTGGCATCATAATTGTTGCGATACGGGCTTAGTGGCTCAAGGTGTCCTGACCAATGCACATAGACGACGTCAACCTGGGTCCACCTTGCTTCGTGGTCGCCGCAGCGGGCAGGCAACGGATGGCGCGCTTGGTCGGCAATTGTGTCGTATTGGCGGATGCGCCCACAGGTACCGCACCGGTATACGAGCGGATACGGAATGTAGCCCATCGTGCCCGGGTCGCAGAGCTGGAAGCTACGTCCCCAATCCCGATCGATGATCTGAGAGTTACGGTCATAGAAAACATCGTCGAGGATGAGTTCAATTGGAACGATGACCGGCGCCCTCAAGCCAGAACCACGCGCAAACCACGTCGAGGCGATCTCCTTCATGCCGTCGAAGATCAGAAGGCGCGTGGCGTCGGAAACCTGCGCTTCACCGCGATCGATGGGCACCGATCTGCAAATACCCTTCGCTCCCTCCCAGGTGAAGAGCACACCCGGGGCGTACGTCGTCGCAAGTTGCGTGCGCGAGCGAAACATCACCGGCGGGCGCTGCCGGCGTTCGGCCTCGGTGTCGTCGTGTTGTGGGCGGGCTCCCGCCGGCTGCCGCCGGTTACGCCAGTTTCCGCGACGATTTCCCTGATTTGTGTCGTCGTTTGTCATCAGGGTGCCCTCGCCTGCGCATCAACGTCCGTCTCGGCAACGCTTCCCCGCTGTTGACGGATGGCACGCATTACTCGGACCAAGTCATCTTGATCGATCGTTCGCCGCCCTTGCGTTACGCGGGCATCGAAACCCGCAGCGGCAATCATGCCTGCCTCATCGACATCGCGCAAAGAGGTCATCGGCGGCTTGAACGGAGCGGCAGAGTCTTCCCAATATTCGTAGAGCCGGAGCGTGGTGTCGAAATTCCGAACGCTGGCGGTAAACCGAGAGACTTCCTGCTCCACGAGCGAGCGGTACAGCTCGGAGTAGATCGGTCTGCCAAGGCCGTCCGATCCCCGGCCCTGAAAACCGATGGCGCGCAAGACGAAGTCGCCGAGTTCTGCGGTGAACCCGGCCGGGTCTCGGCGGATAAGGGCTCGGATAGGGCTGATTGTCTCGAAGCAATCGGTACCCGCTTTCGCTGAGTCCGCCGCACGGAAAAAGGATTGGTTCTCCCGCATGATAGCCCATGTCTGGACCAGCGACGCCAGCACTCGCCGAATTGCATTCTCGGCCCATCGCTCGACGGCCGGAGGCGCGATCATTCGTTCAAGGAAGCGATGGAAGATGTCGTGAGTTTCGACGACATAGCGATCACGCCTGCTTTGCGGAGTGGGGACAAGCATGACGAAACCAACATGCGTTCTGCCAACGCGGCTCGATGCCTGAATGTATTCGGCGATATCGGACGGAAGGCCTGCGAAGAACATGCTATTGAAACGATCGACGTCAACGCCATGGCTGATCGCGGACGTCGCAACAATACTTCGAAGCTGACCGGCAAGGGGCGGATAGGGTGCACCCGGATGACCGGCTTCCGCTTCCACCATGATTTCTTGTATTTCCTTCATATCGATGCCACCCGAGATAAGGCGGCTCACAAACCCATCGAGCTGTTGGTGACGCGTGCGATGACGCAGGCGTACGGCAGAGTCGAGGGCGTCCATCACTTGGTCGCCACCCTTCTTGTTGGTGACGTAGGCTAAAGCAATGCGGTGAAGATCGATAAGCGCGAAAATCTCGTTCTCACGCCCGTCCTGCACGGCGCGTCGGATTGCATCGCGCCGCCAAGCGCTTCCTTCGTCGTTTCCTTGCTGGTCAGCCAGCGCGTCCGCCGTGGCGAGCCGGGTTGCAGGCGCGAGCAAGCCTTGCCAGACGTCCGTGATGATCGAATGAAACGCGCTCAGGACTGCGACCGCGGTTACGGTATGCGTGGCGTCGTTAGTCATGAGCGACACGAACAGTCGCATCCAAGGTGATGTGCGTTCCGGGGCCTCGTAGAGCGGCAAGCTGCGCTCCAGATCTACGCGTGCCGGATTTTCTTGGGGGGCTGGGGCGGGCTCGGCGAAAAACGATCGATAGATGTCGGGACCCGGACAGGGAAAGCGCAGCGGCGCCCGTTGATAGAGCACCTCAAGTTGCCGCTCCGGATTAGAGATTGTCGCCGTGGCCGCGATGATTTTGGGAGTACGCGGACCACCCGCCCTGCCCCCAGTCCAGATGCGGGAAACGTGCAACCTGTCGCCCGCTAATTGCGCGATCTCAGAAAACACCCCGTCGAGAAGGCTGTCAAAAAGCCCGCTGAACGTCCCAAGGCTTTCTTCAAGAAGGTGCGCTTCGTCTTGGATAATCAGCGAGGGAAACGGATCGAAAAATGCCGTTTGCCCATGTTCAAATGCGGGAACGACCGGCTCATATCCATCACCAGAGAGCCATGCTCCAATATCGCCTTCGTTTGGTGGTGACGAGAGGTGACCTGTGGGGCCGACACCACGCGCCAGGCCGAACATTCCGATGAGCTGGCGAATGGTCGTGGTGCGCTGTCCAAGCATCGCAAGCTTATCAATAGTCCCAAGCACGATCGAAGGAGCCCGCGCATAGATTGTGTCGTCCGTCAGTAGAAACGGCAACGGCGTTCGGCTCGCATGGGCACGATTGAAGGAACATCGATCATTGAAACAGACAATGCCAAGCCGGCGTGCGGTCGGCCCCTCAGCTTCGAAGCGCCGCAAGCCGGTCGCAGTACCGCAGCATGGACATTGCGGCACCTTGTTATAGGCGGCGCGGAATTCGCGGTAGCGCTCGGCTGCACGGCGCGCATCGGGCTCGATCCCGTCAGCGCCTTCCTCAAGGTTTCGGTCGTCCGGATGGTCAGCATCGTCCGCCCGAGGCACGATAGCAGGAACATAGGAATAGCGGTTGGGCGTGTTGTTGCCACCGACCCAAAATCCTATTTCAAAAGGCCAACCGCCGAGCCGCCGATCGATACGAACGAGTTCGGCAGCAGTCACAAGGCGCAAGAGCCGCTGTCCTTGTTGAAGGGTCAGCAAGCGCAGCGGATAGCGGATCATCGCGGTGACGCCGCGCGTCTTTCCCCGCAAGCGGTCGAGGAACATGGAGAATATCAAGGTTCCGTAGAATGCCTCCGATTTTCCACCGCCAGTCGGGAAGTAGAGGAGGCTTGCCGCCGCTTCATCCAAGAGAGGATCAAACCAGTCGCGATATTCTTCCATACGGGACGCGAAGGTCGGCACATGAGCCAGAATGAACGCGAGCTGGAAAAGCCTCCACCCACGTTGTCGGTCGCCGCGATCACGATTGAGGAAGCTCTGATTGGTTAAGAGCCAAGCGCGATATGGCGCAGCGCGGAGCTCCAAAGACGCCCGTTGGTGCTCGCTCGCTTGCTCCAACGCTCGGTAAGCCTCTTGCGATTGGCTCAGCAACCGAATACCGCGCTCGATGTAGCCTGCTTCGCGCCGTTGATCGCCCAAATCGCGCTGCAAGCGTTGGCTTTCAATGTCGGCCTCTGCTGGACTCAAACCCTCGCGCACGGCCCCCCTCAGCCTCGCCTCTTCGGTACCAATCCAGTCGAGATAGGCCTGCGGAATGGAGAGGAGATCAAGGACAGCCCGGGCCTCGGAGGCCAACTCGGCGAAAGCCACGGGCGCATCGGGCGCGCGCGGCACAATCCGTGGCTGGACGAACCGGGGAGACCATGTCGTCCGCAGGGTGAGAACGTCTCCGGCCTGCCGGCTTTTGACGCCACAATTCAACCCGATTGCGGCATAGTGCATAAAATGCCTGAAGCGATAGGATGGCTCGACGCGATCAAGGCGCAACGGCCGATGCACGCCCGCCGGAAGCGTTACGGCGAGCTCTGTCCTAAAAATGACTTCGCAGTGCGTAAACGCGTCTCGCCGTGAAAGCTCGGGCGACCCATTGTCGAGCATGACGCGCACGGCTACTCGCGTGGGATCAACGAAATCCGGCGTTAGGTCGAGCTGAAGGGCCACGCCGGCAATCGCCGGTAGTAAATCAGGCAGTGACGGAGGGATTTGGGCAACGCGCTGCCTGTATCCATTCCAGGCGGCTTCCGAAATCACGTCTTGAGGCTGAACGCGTACGTCGCGCCAAACCTGCTGCAATCCCTCTGCCGAATTCACCCACGCGGCGACTTGTTGGAGCGCACTGTCGCGCATCGCTCCGGAGTATTCGGCAACACGAGCGGCAAGCTCTGAACCCTCGGCACCGATCTCCCAGACGAGCGGTGCAAATATGAGGTCTATTCTTCGCCATTTAGCAGGAGCGTGGACAGGTTCTAAAAGGCCAAACGGCACCGAACGCCCGCGCTGCAGCAACCGTCCGAGGCGGAGCTGGGCGGCATGGTCGTTTTGGCCGTCCGCCGGGGCCTGCCCGTCCGCTTGAGGTCCAGGGTTCGGTCCCTGGTCTCCGTCCTGTGCATTCGGATTCAAAAGCTGTTCATCGCCTTGTTGAAACTCGATGCCCTGCTCATGATAGGCCTGACGGCGAACTTCTTCGAGGATTGCCTGCCGTTGCTGGCGAATGCGCTGGCGCTGCTCCGGATTGAGGTTAGGCCAGTCAGGCGTCGCCACACGGGCGGCGGCAAACCGCTCGCCGCGAAGCTGACGGAACCTCGCATCGACGGCCGTCTGGACAGCGACGCGGAGCTTAAAATCAACATCGAGGCTCAAAGCTTCGTCAGCGAGTTCAGCCCAGTCGGGTAGGACGCGGACGTAAACCGAGAACGAGGGAGTGATCGTCGATTGGCCTGCTGCATTCGCCGCAACATGGAAATCCATGCCAGAAGCGGCGATCCGTATGTCGGTGGTCTCGTCATCCTGACCTGTCGGGTCGAAACGCGGCAGCAATTGGCCGGATACAATCGAACGGCGCGGTGTCCTGCCAAAAAGAACACGCCCTTCGGCATCGCTGCCCGAGACCCGCGCGATTGTCATGTTGACGAGCGCGTTGCAAACGCCTTCCTTGAGCTCTTGCGAGACCGCCGATAGTTGCGCTGCACTAAGCCCGTTCACCTTGACCTCGCTCTTCGGTTTTCTCCTGAACCACGCCTGCAAAATCCTCAGCCGCCGCTTTCAGCCTGCGGATATCCCGCGCGCGTTCCGGATTGCTGGATTGGGCCGCATAGTTGTCGATCAAGATCGTTCTGTACGCATCATGGAAGCTAATCGCCGCACGCAAGCGGCTCGCGCGCTGGGCGATGACGGCCCACGTCCAAAATCGTGCAGCAATGGACTCGGTTACGCCCAATGCCTGCATGAAAGCCATAAAGGTCGGCCGTTCTCGCGGCGCATGCGGCACCACGTCCTGCAGCGGAACCTCAAGTTGGTCGCGCAAATTGATCCAATAGCTCGCGCGCTGCACGGTCACGGCAGGAATATTCATAGCCGCGACGAGCACGGCGAGCTTGGCCGCATCAGACGCTCCGCTCAGCCGCGAAAAGCGCTCCAAAACGAGCTGATGATAGTCCCGTATCTCTTCGGCTGCCCGCACTGTGATGTTGAGTAGCGGCCGGGCCATTTCAAGGAACGCGTCGCCGATGACGCAGATTCGGTCTCCTTCCTCTACGTCTTTGGCCTCACTCTCTGTGAAAATGGGTACCGCTCGGGAGCGATCAAGGAGAATCAGCTTTGTACCAGGGCGCGCAACGACGATTTGGTCACCCGAAAGCCTGAACCGGATGGTCGGCTGATTAGGACGTACCGCGCCGGCAAGGTTGACGACACTGCTCGCGGGAAATTCGACATCGTCTCCTTCGTGGTCGACATGGGCATCCATGGTGCCAGAGGCACGATGCACGGCCGCGCCGGCCTTCTCTGCAAATCCCGCGACCCGTTTGTGGATTGCGGACAGTTGCGGGTATGCCAATAACCGAGCAGCATCGCGTGCAGCGCTGGCGAGCGTGTCGCTGTCAGCGAGAATAATCAGGCTCCCCGGCAGCCACGGGCGCGCCAAGAGGGATAATATTTGGCCCCGCGTGGGTGCGACGCAGATGAGTGTCTTGATTTGATTGCGCTCGGGGGACGGTAACTTCGCTAGGTCATTCAAGGTTTCCTTGTCGAGAAGGAGAAGCATGCTTTTCTCGATTCGGGCTTCGATTTGTTCACCGATTTCTGCATCCTTGCGAAGAACGTAAGAGGCAAAATCGCTCAGCATATCATTGCGGAAAAGAAGCGCCGTTCTCGAACTTGCGCGCACGAACTTCTTGACGACGTCTTGCAGCAGCGGCGCCATCGGCGTTAAGAGCGCGGTATTACCCCAGACGCGCACAACATTCCTGCAAAGCTCCGTGCGTGCCGCATTGTTATGCTGCGCCCATGTCCCGACGCTGGCTCTAAGTTCTGCAATAGCGCTACCGATCCGGTATGAAGCCAAGAGGTCAGCCGCCGCCAAGCTGCCCGCTTCCCGTTCAATATACGCGGAGAAATCACTCCGCGAGCCCGGCAAGGATGCGCAACGTCGGAGGATGCCGCCAAGGCGGTACAACAGCTCGCTGGTCGGTGCATCGCCGAGATCCTTGGCTGCGCGCGCCTCAGCGCGGATGCTCTTCAGAAGGCTCTCAACATCGCCAGAAAAGCCAATTGCCTCCTGTCTTGAAACCACAGAGTACGTAGCCGGAGGCGGAGACGCGGAGACAATCAGGTCCGACGCTTGCCCAAAAATAATGTCGGACGACACAGGCTTTGATCGGCCTTTGCCTGCGGCATCGCCACGCAATGTTTGAAACCGCAGTCTGTCAAAGGTCCAAAGGTCATCCGTGAGCGCCAACACGGCAACGCTGCCGACGTGGCGATCAAGTTCGGCAAGGAAGGATTGGACCCGGCTCTCCCAGTCGCGCCCTAACCGTTTACGCCCTGTCTGGGAGAGATCGAGCAATACAATATCGAGCTCTTTCCGTAGCGCTTTTAGCGAGACAGGAACATTGTCGGAGCCTCTCATGCCAAAGAGATAAAATCGAGCGGTCGCTGGGTCGTCGGCCTGGCCTGATCGGCTGATATCGCGCAAGTCAGTCTTGGATTTCACCCGCCAGAGAAGAGGTTTTCGGCCGTCGCCTCCCGAACAGGGACCGGAAGGAAGCAATTCGTCCAGGCAGGGGTGATGAAATTCGTCGTAGGTGTTTCCATCCAGTGCTTTACCGGTCAGTGTTTTTGTGCGCGCAACCGCTTTGTGGTAATCGGCCAGCGCGGGGTCTTCCCCTTTTCGCGTTGTCCTGACCTGATGCTGCGTGTGCAGACGACCTACCGCCTCCTTGTCCACGTATATCCTTCGAAGGGGACGGTGGACGCTAGTAGCATAGGGGTAAATGAGGGCCCTCATTCCCAACGGTGGGCCTCGGGCATCGAGTGCATCGTGCTTTATCAATGGCGTCGCCGCATTGTCCGCAAGCGTCATGAAAGCGACGATGGCCGCCGGGCTGGCCTCGAATTCGGGCCAACACAAGACTGGCTCGCGTGCCTTCTCCTCCATACAGCGCAATGCGATTTCGACGAGGCGTTGGTATGGATCGCTAATCGAAAGCCGTACTGTCTCACCGGCGCGGGAGAACGGGATACCTGCAAGAGCCGTGCGATATGCGACTGATGACCGTACGGGCCGCGCGGCAATAGCTGCGCGCTCAGCCTCAGATTTAGCAGCCTGCTCCGCCAACTGGCGAGCGCGTGCCTCGAGTTGTTGTTTGCGTGCTGAAGCAGCTTGCTCCGCGCGCTCACGATGTGACGGATGCGGCGCATGGGGATCGCGTTTCGGATCAAAGCGGCCGTTCTTCATGCGGTGAGCTTCTTGCTTGCCGGAAGTCCCCGTCCATATGCCCGTTCAACGGCCGCCTCACTCAAGCCAAGCACATCAACCGCCTCTGCGAGAGCTGCCGGTGTAGGCAAATCCAAGCTTCGAAGTAAATTTGCGGAAACGCTCGCGGTGCCGGAAAGCTGACGATAGCGTGTGTCAACCGCAGCCGAATTCAGAAGGAAGCAGAGTGCGTTGAGCGCCACAACGTTCGGGCCCGTTATAACAAGCGTGTGGTTTTCGGTGACGAAGCCGCCCCACTTCTTGATGACGCTCGGCGAAACGCGAGCGGCGATGAGGCGGCGCGTTTGGGCGCTATTGGTCGTTCTTTGAAGGACGATAGCATTTGTCCTCACAATTCCCGAGGACTCCTCGTCGAACCGTACGAAGTCGATGCCGCTGCCTCGCTTAGCTCTAGGAAAGCAAAATCCGCCCGGACGGATGTTGCGCGCCCACATCAATGGCATGTCTAGCTTGGCACTCCGCCGCTTCGACATGCGCTCTAGTTCGCGATTCCAGACGAAGTAGCCGACGCGCAAGACAGCGCCATAGTCGGCGAGCGTCGCACCGCCAATTGCCAGTCCGGGCTGCTTGCCCGCCGACATCCAGGCATCCTCGGAGTTCGTAGGCAACGTTGTCGCGAAGGTCGATTTGAATGGTCCGAAGCCCGTTACATTGCCAAAGGAAACGGCACGCGCGGCTCGGTGTTCGGTACCAACGCGGGCCACGACGATTGACACGTCCTGTGTAACGTCAACGAACACATCGTTGCGCGTCGTCACGGAGCCCAAAGTCAGTATTTCGCCCTTTTTCCGCATGTAGCTGCGCAATTTTCCATAGAGCGGCCCGGCCATGAAGCTGGATGGAAGAACGAGTGCGACCAGGCCGTCGGGCTTAGCCAGACGAAAGCAGCGCTCCGCGAACAGGGCATATTTATTTATATGCCCGGGATGGCACACGTCGCGCCACGCATCGCCGCGCAACGCGTCCGCCGAGATCCGCCCGTAAGGCGGATTCGCAATGACCAGATTGTACGTTGCGGCGTGCCGAGCCTTTAGCGCGTCGCGAACCTCCACCACCGACCCAGTAGCAATGTCGCCGTCGGCGCGGTCGGCGATGAGGGCCTCCGAGAGGCGCGCGAGTCCTCGGTCGATCTCGATCCCATGTAACCGACGCAAAATGTCTTTTGGCGACGCTCCAAGCTCACGCATTTCGCCGGCCAGCGTCGACAAGAACGCGGCGCCCCCGGCCGCTGGATCAATTGCCGTGTGCCGGAGCGGATCGAACCCTTGCTCGCGGACGAGGCGGATGAGCGCTTTCGAAAGATTGGGCGGCGTAAAATACGCTGCCTGCGCACGCCGCACGGCTGGCGAGAGCAGCAACGTATAAAAAGTACCGACCCAATAGTGTTTCTGATCGACGCCGAGTTTTGCCAGACGCGAAGCAAACTCGGACAGCCCACGCTCAATCGGCTCACCCTCAAGCAAGCCGAGACAAATTCGAACGCGCCTGATCGGTGTTAGCTCGTTCGTGTGAACAATTTCCAGTGCGCCCTTTCGAGCCAATACGAGCAGCTCTCGGGCGTGAACGATTTTTCTTTCGACCCCCACGCCTCCCCCTGACGTGCCTAGTAGCAACGCTCTAACAAACGGCGCACCCCTCATATTAGAGGTGGCAGGAATGCTACCCTGCAATTTAACCCAACGAAAGAGGAGTCAACCGCCGGGGGCTAAAAACTTTAGGATTACCGGGCGTTTAGGAGGCCTCGCAGGACAACACCAGCACGCCGCGCCGAGGGGGCTGCAAGGGTTATGCTGCCGGCAACTCGCTGGGTCCCTCTCCATTCTACAAGATTGAAAATGACACCGTCGCCACCGATACGGCTGCCAACTGACAAGCTTTCTCTCAAATCCTATCCAGTTTCAGAACTGAAAAGGTTTCTGCGAACCCTTATCGGTACGAGCAATCGAAGGAACAATCGAAAAGAAAAGCAGGCTGAGCCGAAACTCGGCTCGGCTGGGTTGATACCAACTTCAACTAGAGCCGACGTGAGCAACGAATGTCCAACGTCCCGCACTAACGACTACACTCCTTCACAATAGCGGAGCATCTTTTGCACCGCACGCAACGGCACATCTAGCTCTTGCGCTAGCTCATCCATCACTCGTAGTAGACCTTCAGCACCTATCATAACCGAGAGAGGTTCACTGTCGCTATATATTTGGCGATAATATTTCCGGATTCGCTCCGACATCGCGTGCATTTTTTTCCGCTGTTCTAGATTCATGTCTTCGTAAGTGGCCTTAACCGAGGGCGTACGAATTGAACCATCCGCTTCATGACTGATGGCCCCGAATACCGCCCTCATTGCTGCGGCGCCCCGCCGAGACTGATGAGCAGTCTCTCAATCAGTCAGCACGTGACCGCGGACGACAGCCCACGGTCACTATCGCTATCGCAAACGGCGAGCGAAGCGCGCCACGGTATCAGTGCCGCACCAGTTTATGCGCCCTCACTGGATTGCAGATCTCACAATCGGGAATTGGCTCCACTGTGCACCGTCGAGGTCGCGCCCACCCGATTTTGGTCTGAAGCCGCCCCATTGCTTGAAGAAGAACGCGACCGAGCTGTCGACGCATTGGTCGCGTATCTCCCGAACCCAATCAGCGTTCATAGGGCGCGCCCGAGGCCCACTCTCCCCTCCAACAATTACCCAATCGATGCCCGTGAGGTCGAGCTTGCCAATTCGGCCGACGAGCGGTTCGATTGAGAGGAACCGCACTCCGGCCGGAGACTCCTGCAGGTGGCGAATGCGACTTAGCTTGCCGCCGTCCTCAACAGAAACGCCAAACCAAATGTGGGTCGGCCCGAATCCGTCCCCGTATCGTCGCTTCAGAAAATTGCGCATCAGGGACGACCGCTTCGTAAGAACCTGAAACGTGTGCCATTTCGCTTGCTCCATGGTGTCAAAAACGCGCGAAATGTACGCCTCAGGAATTTCCTTGTGAAAAAGGTCGCTCATCGAATTGACGAAGACCATCCTGGGCTTGCGCCAGTAGAGAGGCTGATCGACGCGCTCAGGCCGGAGCATCAAGTCAAAGCCGCGTTCGAACGCATGCCCGGGCGTCCCCCGAAAGCGTTCCGAAAAGCGCTCTGCGTAGCAATTATCGCAGCCCGCGCTAATCTTCGTGCAACCCGTTACCGGATTCCAAGTGGTATCCGTCCATTCGATTGTTGTGTTGTTTGCCATGGCATGAACTCGTTCGGCAGAGGTTTCTTCTCTTTTGAGAAGTGAAGCAGGACGCTTCGGTCATCGTTTACAAGTTCGACTTCCGAAGCCACCCGATGACATTTCGCCTGTGCCGCCATGCATGGATCCGCGATCGCCTGCACCTCAACCGAAAGCGCTGACGCGATAGCGGGTAACCTGTCGGTGCACACCGTTCTGCACGCTCTGCACACCGGAATTCGTCCCAGTTGATAATTGATCAGAAGGTCAGTTGCGACGGCGCGTGGCGGCAGAGTGTTTTCCAATCGCTATCGCCTCTTTCCGTGCGATCACTTAAGATCGTCGGCGACAGCGCACCCAAAGCCGATCCAGCGCGCCGCGGACTCCGGCCGCGGCACGCCAGTCGCTCCAGCTCTGTTCAGATCACGATGCTCGTCTGGTCTGTGGTCTGCCAGAAGCCGCACGGACGACGAACAGCTTCTCGGCCGACCGCGGGATGAATTGGCTACGCCGCGTGAACAGATCGACGACGCTGGAGTTCTGCCGCCACGAAAAGACGCGTTGCGGCACCATCAACGATAGACGGTTCTTTGCCCTCGTCATCGCGACATATAGGAGTCGCCGCTCTTCTTCAACCTCTGCTGGCGTCTTGGCCCTCGACGATGGGATGCAACCATCCACCGCGTTCAAGAGGTAAACGTGGTCCCATTCTTGGCCTTTGGCAGAGTGAATCGTCGAGAGGACCAGACAATCATCATCCGACCGGCCCGGCTTGTTGGGGCCGACCGTGCCTTCTGGCGGCTCGAGAGTGACCTCCACAAGAAACTGCTCACGCGAGCTATAGCTGCTCGCTACAATGCAGAGCTGACCAAGGTCGGCCGCACGAAGCTCGGGATTGTCATGCTTCATCAGCGGCAAATACCATTTCACCACCTCCGGCAGGCTGGCCTTCCAGGGCCGTTTCTGCAGACGCTTTATCAGTCGAACGAATTGCCCCCAATCATCGCCGCAACCGCGAGGTCGGTCGGCGTCTCTGAGCACCAGCCGCCCCGTCCGGCCTTCTAGCCGCTCTATCACCTTCATGGCCGCGCTCGGCCCGATACCCGGCAGCAGCTTCAAGGCCCTCATAGCGGCCACCTCATCATGCGGATTTTCCAGCCACCGTAACAGGCTGAGCACGTCCTTGATGTGCGCGGCTTCGAGAAACTTGACGCCACCCCACTTCTCGAACGGTATGTTGCGCTTCGTCAGCTCGATTTCGAGCTTCTGGCTGTGGTGAGACGAGCGCATCAAGACGGCTTGGGCACGAAATGGAATGCCTTCCTCCTTTGCGCGAAGAATCTGGCTAGCGATATAAGTGGCTTGTGCCGAGTCGTTCTCGACAACGGCGAGCCTTGGCCTGCCCAAATTCGGCCGGTCGGACCAGAGGTTCTTGGCGTATGCACGCGTCGAAAGGTTGATGACCGCATTGCATGCCTTCAGAATCTGATTTGTCGAGCGGTAGTTCTGTTCGAGGTTGATAACCCGGACCTTCGGTAGCATCTGAGGAAAATCTAGAATGTTCTCGACTGTGGCCGCCCTGAACGAATAGATCGCTTGAGCATCGTCGCCGACAACGGTGACGCCTCGGCCATCAGGTTTGAGGCCGAAGAGGATCTTGGCCTGAAGACGGTTGGTGTCTTGGTATTCGTCCACCAGCACATGGCTGAAACGGGTCCGCAGCCGCTTGGCAATGTCGGGCTTGTTCAGCATCTTCACCCAGTAAACCAGCAGGTCGTCGTAATCGAAGACGTTCTGCTTGCGCTTTGCTGCCCGGTACTCGGCGAAAAGTTGCCGAAGCTGGCTGGTCCACTTCTTGCTTGTCGGATACTTCGTATTCAAGACCTCCTTCAAGGGCACGCAGGCATTGATTTTGTATGAGTAGATTTCGAGACATTGGTTCTTGTCTGGAAAATTCACGTCCAGGGTCGAGAAGCCAAGCTTGTGTCTAACCATATCGAGCAGGTCGGCGCTGTCACCTCTGTCCTTGATCGTGAAATTAGGGGACAAGCCCAATTGCTCCGCAAATTCTCGGACGAGCCGCGCGCCGACAGCGTGGAATGTGCCTGAGTACGGGATCTCACCGACGTTCGTGCCTAGGACACGACCAGCCGTGGCAATCGCGCGGCGGGTCATTTCCTGCGCCGCCTTCCGCGTGAACGTGAGCAACAAGATGTTGTTGGGGTTCACTCCGCTTGCCAGAAAATGAACAACCCGGTTCGACAATGTCTCCGTTTTTCCAGTGCCTGCTCCCGCGATGATCAGTAGCGGCCGACCGGGCTTTGCGGGGGCAGACCTGTATCCATGCACAACAGCAGCGCGCTGCGTTTTGTTCATACGTTTCAGATGGTCGAGAGTCATGATTTTTCCTTCGTGAGAAATTCGACTACCGACCCTTTACAGGTTCGTTTTCTCGCGAAGCTTGATAGGCCGGTGAAGAAAACCAGCCACGTGCGACACCTTTCGACCACGAGTTCAGTGACGCCGCCCAACTAGCCATGAATGCGGGTGCGAGACCTGGACAAGTCTGGTTTCGACACACGCAAGACACAACGCAACAAGCAGGCTGCTGAGCAAGCCTCAGAGCAAGCAGGCGTCAGCGCACGTCGAGGTCCTGGATCTGGCGGGCCGCACGCAGCGTCAGGCACGTATCGATGCAAAGTTTCTGTTGCGTGCTCGACCGAATGTTCTATATTTGTTCTCAGAAACTGGTTTGAGTGAAATGCCTGGCAAACAAGCCAAGACTCTTTCGACTGACCACATCGACGATCTGTTGTTTTTCGCCGAGCACTCTCGACATCCACTCCGCAACCGTTTGATTGTTCTGCTCTCAGTCAAGGCTGGCCTTCGCGCGGCCGAGATTGCAAAGTTGAGCTGGGACATGGTCCTGGGTCCAAGCGGCGCGGTCGGCGGCACGCTTGCGCTTCAAGATCAGATTGCAAAGAAGCGCAGCGGCCGAACGATTCCGATTCATGCTGATCTTCGACAGGCACTGGTCGAAGCGCGGCAACTTTGCGATGGACACGGTGCCATAGTTCGGTCCGAGCGCGGCGGCGCGATGACGCCGATGACCATCGTGGTCTGGTTCAACCGCGCCTACAAGCAGCTCGGGTTCGAAGGTTGCTCGTCGCACTCTGGCCGTCGAACCTTCATCACGCGAGCGGCTCGAGCAGTTCACAAGGCGGGCGGCTCGCTGCGTGACGTCCAGCTGCTGGCTGGCCACCGGTCAATTCAAACCACGCAGCGCTACATTGATGGCGATAGCGACGCCCAGCGGAGGCTGATATCTCTGATTTAGCGACCAGCCGCCCCTTTCGCGGCAGGCCGAAGGGCCCCTCCGCCAAGACACCGGCCGTTAGTACGAGTACCGCCAGCGCCCTGACCCACGCCGAAGGCTTGGTCCGGACTGTCTGCGCCGTTGCAGGATCAATGTCGTTTCTCGACGAGATCGATGAGGAGTTCGATCGAGCAGATTTAGAGGTGGCTGTAGCGAAAGGTGATACGGGTCCAATCGTAGACTGGCTTCTCACAACATTCAGCTTTCAAGGCATCTCCGACCGGGTCGCACGCAACTACATTGCGAAACACGGCACGGCGTCCTGGTCCGATATCGAAGCAAGCTTCTGGAAACAGCCCTCCTGTCCTAAGCTTCGCAGCTACTGGCATTTCGATGGCTGCCGATACGACAAGACAAGCGTCACTTGTTCAGAGCCAGATCACATCGATGCTTGTCCCCTACCCCGTCCTCACCTCCGTAACGGCCGGTTGAACCAGACGGCGTATAGCGTTTTTCTTTTCGTCCGCGACCTCACCGACCGCGACCTCGTCGGATGGATCGACCGCCGACTGGAAGCTGCGACAGCCGCGCCCGGCACCACGATAGAGGCCGCTCGTCAAGAGGCCTTAGTCGGCCCCTTTCGAAACATCTACGGCGTATCCGACAAGATCCTGATGATGACGCTTTCGACGCTGCTCATTGGTGCGCGCAACCAGCGGCCTATCTGGTTCGAAACCGGCAAAGCGATGATAGCCGTGGACACCCTGGTCCATAATTTTCTACATCGCACAGGGATTCTTGGGACCTGCGGCACCCCTCACGCCTATGGCGCGGCTTGCTATGCGCACGGCGGCTGCGCCGAGATCATTAGAACTCTGGCTGATCGAATTGACGCGCGCACATTGAACCGCGCGTTTCCACAGAGGTTTCCGCGGTTCGTGCAAAACGCAATTTGGCGGTTCTGCGCAGGCGACGGTTTGAATCTGTGCAACGGCAACCGAATTGACGACCGGCACGCCTGCGAGATCGACTATTGCTATTTGCACCAAAGGTGCAGCCGAGAGCCGCTAAAACAGCTAAAAAACGACAGCAAAATCAACAATTTATAGCGTTCGATACGAGTAAAATACTGGTTTTATCAGGCCAGCGCTTGAGCTATACTGAGAACGCAAAGTTTAAAACGACTTTGTAACTTCCTTACACTTGGAGATACTTCCATGATTACTTGCTACTGGGAAGACCCTGGCTCACCACCACTAGGCTCGACCCACATCGCTAGAACTTCAAACTTCGGGGCCCCTTTTTCGGGCCCCGTTTGCGTTTAAGGAGGACAGAAATGGGAAAACCGCACGACAAGAAGCAGACCGTCGCTCCAGAGAACCTTTTCGTGTTCGGCATCGACGAAGAGGGCAAACCGCGCGGCGCGCGCTTTGCCGAACTCAACGACAAAGTCTTGAGTGCCGCGAGCAGCATGAAGCTGAAGTGCGTTCATTCAGCGTCAGCAGCATTCAAGGGGATCGCAACGAAACTGCCGGTGGGTAGGCTTTACGCCAGTGGCAAAGCCTTCGTGCCACCGATCCGACGTGACCTCGTCGATAAGCTGAATGCCGTCCTTGCGACCCCAGGTGATGGCAGTCAAATTCAAGAGCCCAGCCCTGGGTCAGCGGATGAACCGACAACGCCATCCGACGAGCCGAAGGTCCGCGTCGCTGGGCTGCCTAAAACCTGGGACAGCGTCGACGTGGGTTCTGTCGTGCTGGCGATGGACGGCCCAGAAGATGGTTGGTGGGAGTGCGTTGTTCTGAAGCGCGAAGATGGGGTCCTAACACTGCGGCTCCGGGACTACCCCAAACAAGGCACCTACGTTCGACACCTTACCCAAGTGGCCCTTATCAACCCTGGCACCGAGTGACCTTCTTTAGCCGCCTATGAAAGCTCGGACCACGGCCCGAGCTCCCACCGCTCTGACACCGCTTGGCAACAATCGGCACTGGCCAAGCCCAAACATGCAACAAACCATACCGGAGAAATAGCCATGTCCATGCAAACGGACGCGGAGAAAACGCGTGCGCTCAACGATGAGCTGCGGCAACACCTGCTCGGCGGCGGCGCGGTCATCACCGCAGGCATCGCCGAACTAGGACCCGACGCAGTCAAACGCCTGGTGCAGACCATCGGAATTTTCGACGACTTCAGCCACGCCAACGACCCCCACGAGGAGCACGATTTCGGTGTCTTTGAATTCGAAGGCACCCGGGTCGCGTTCAAGATCGACTACTACGATAAATCGCTGACCTTCCATTCGCCAAACCCGGCGGACCCTGCCGTCACTGAACGAATTATCACAATCATGAGGGCGGACGAATACTAGCGCACTCGCAATCGACCAACCCTACCCCTCACTGTTCGCTCAAGAGTTTTACGAGCGGCACCGACAAAGCCTCAGCAATTCGAGCCATCGCCAAGAGGCTGGGGTTACGCCGCCCTCGCTCGATCCCGCCGATGTAGGTCAAGTCCAGATCAGCTTCGAACGCTAACTTTTCTTGGGTTAGCCGACGCTGCTGGCGAATACGCCGGACATTCTTGCCAACGATGACGCGCCAATCCTGCATTGCCGGATGGAGCACCATCGGGCATATAGTCTCTAGGGACTATATTCCCTATTTCGAGAATCTGGGTCCAAGCGAGGGCGACTTCCAAAAAACCGTCTTTAGAAAAAGGAAAGCTAAAGTGACTGAAGAACTCTCTGCACCACCCCCGCTGCCGGATCTCGGGGTTGCGAACCAGCCCGCACCCAACGAGTGGTACTACGTCGTCAACGGCGGTCGGCGAGGCCCAATGACCGCTGACACCATCAAGGATCTCTTGAAGAAAAAGCAGATCGACGCGGAAGCCCAGGTCTGGCGAAAGGGAATGCCGGAATGGAAGCCCCTCCGGGAGAGCGACCTTGGTGACTTGGTGGCTGCCGAGCCCCCCGCGATTTCGGCTAAGCACATTGGCAATGGGTACGTCTGGACCCTCGCCCTCCTGCCTCTAGTTATCGGGGTGATCGAGGCTGTGGTGAGCGCCAGCAATCAGGAAGCTGCCGTTCGCTCTCTGGCGCTTGGGTTTCCGTATCATCCAAGCAGGGGGCTGCCGTACCAACTGCCCCTTGTCGTTAACGCTCTTCTGGGCTGGCTCGATGATCGCAGACTGCAGCAGGCGGGCTATGGCTCTCGGACAACCCGGGTCACAGCGGTTTTACTCGCGCCGGTCTACCTGTTCCTGAGGGCAAAACGCTTGAAGCAACGCCCCTACTATGCCGTGGCGTGGATCATCAGCATGGTTGCGGGATTCCTCATCTACGCGTCCGTTGATTGAATGGTGATGTAGGCGCTCAACTGGTCCCGCATCTGCCAAATCCGTAACTCACACCAGAGGTCACAAATGTTGAAATGGATTGTTCTGCTCTCAATGTTCGTGTGCTCACCGGCGGTTGCACAGACTGCACCGCCCGACCCCATCGCGGTGATCCGTGCTCAAATCATGCAGCACTGGTTTCCGGCTCCGCAAGTCAACCTCAACTTTGCTGTCAGTTTCGACTTGGATCGAGACGGTAGGATTGTCGGTCAACCGGTGGTCGCCGCAACAAGCTACGATCAAGGCGGCTCCGCCGAGAGCCTAAAATACGCCGTCTTGGGCGCGCAACCGTTCCTTTTGCTTCGCCCGGAGGATTACGAGAGCTGGAAGCACGTTACGACCACCTTCACTCGCGCGGATAAAAACTCAACGGACATCTATGCCTTTACAAAAAGGGATATTCTGGGAGTAGCGACCGGCATGACTGAAGCTGCGGCAATGGCCGCGATGGAGGCAAAAGGATGTACCGTTTCGTTGCGCAAGCCAACGATCCTAGAGTGTACGAACAAGGACAATAAGCTTGTCGCCAGATTGACAGAGAACATGTCGCCCAACGTGGTGACGGCTGTATCCTACATCTTCCAATCTGGCGCACCGGCCCAAGAACTCGTCGGACTAATCTCCGCCCAATTTCACACCCGGCCATTTAACCGAATTTGGCACCTCAGCGACTTCTCAACGATGGAGCTTGACCAATACTCCAGCGCACCGCGATCATCGAACTCTTCAATTCCATCATGGGTGCTCACTATCAACGAGCCTCGGTTTTTGGACCAAGATCAGGATGCCCTCTTGGAGAAGCAACGGGCTGCAGTGCCGCCTCCAAAGTTCTAACGCAGAGCTTTACGCAGCGACGAGGGGTTAAGGCTACCTCGTCGCTGCGACCCACTCCGGGAGTTGTGATGGGCCAAAAAGGAGAACCGTTGGGGGCAGACCAAGTCTACGTCGTCGGTTTGGATGACGATGAAAATCCTCGCGGCGCTCGGTTCACGGTCCTGAGGGACAGCATCGTCTCCGCGGCTATGGATTTGGACTGCCGCATCCTGATCCGACAGCCCCCCGAGGTGAGCGCGGTCGCCAGAAAACTGCCGCTGGGCTACGTGCTCGGCACTGGGAAGACGGTCAGGTTGTTCATCCCGAGAATTAGATCCTGTCTTTACCGACAGATTCTGGAAGCCGCGCAGACTGCCAGAATTCATGAAGAAACCAGAATAGCTGCCGCGATTTCGAAGACCGCACATTGAGTTTTTTTTGGCCTCCAAAGCGCAAGAAAACGCGACTTGGGAGCGCCGGGCAAGCTACGAGCGAGTGCTAATGTTGAGACAGATATTAGTAGAGGGGCTCACGTTGTGGTTTGGGCTATTGTGCCCGGAGCGGATCAGCACCAAAGGATCTACTGGCCACGAGCCCCGTCCTCCAAGATGATCCCGGCCCGGTTTAGCCGTGGAAGCAAAAGAGGAAGCTCAGACGGTCGCGCCGTGACCGCTCGGAAAGGGGATTGGAGAGCTTGATACATCAAGGCCATGCGGCAGGCTCTTTTCAAGGCCGCGACTGGGCGCAACATGTGTCAGGCGTCGCGCTGGCATTTAAAAACAAACGAGCCCCGCCGGGTCAGTGGGGCTCGTTGCTTTGTTTGCGAACAGCCTTTGCTACCGGAATGTTGTGCGAAGATCGTTGGCGCGCGAAGTGACCAGTTCTTAAGATATGCCCGCGTCGGCTACCATATCATCAGCGTGCGCTGCCAAGCCGAACAATTGATTCTCAAATTTGTTCAGAAGCCGGGCGGTTCGCGCAAGCCCGGGCTGCGGCTTCACGACTTCTTCCGCGAGCCTCGCGCAGGCCCACAGCTTCGCCGACAACTGCCAAAGATGCTTTGCCGAACTCTTTCGTAAAAGGAGCGGAAGGTCGTCCTTTATGTCGCGAGTGAGATTTCGCAAACAATGATCGTCGGTGTTAGCACGAGCAACGCCTGCAACAACAGCCGGTACGAGCGGGCTTTTTTCGCACGCGGCGATAGCGTGAACAAGGTCTTCGACTAGGCGCGGATTCAACTTGGGGGCATTTTCTTCTAGTTGGATATCGGTGTTTAGCCCCTCAAGAGCGACGTCGTAAGTCATGATGTTCTTTCCATTGTTGGCCGCAGCAGCGCGGCTGGTCACAAACGGGCATTTACAAGATCGCGAATGCCGTCCGGCATGATCTGGTCTCGCGGCCATGCATCAACGAAGAACGCCACGCCATTTCGGACGGGGCTCTCATCATTGCGCCATCGGGAACGAAAGGCTCTCCCGGCGTTCGGCGATCTCTAGGATGCATTTATGCACAGCCGCCCGCCGCGACACTCGCTACTCCATCCGGCATTCAGAACGACCGGCTATCTGAGGCCCCGCGTGGAAGCTGAGCTACTTCAGAACGAGAATGGAGTCCTCGTCTATGCGGCCATGCTTGAACGTCTTGAAGGTATAGTCGGCCATAGTACCTTCTGTGATTGGGGTAACATCGATCCGCGCCAACCGACGGTTCAGATACTTTCGGCTATTCTCCTGAAAGTGCTGATCCAACGGCACCGTCAACCGCGACAGCGGTCCCCGAAGCCAGTACTGAAATTCGACCGGAAGAACCGGATCGGTCCGCGGCGGCACGAGGGCAACCACATTGAAGTGCAGTCCATCGTTAGCCGTCACAGACTGGCCAACCTTGTCCCGATTCCATTTAAAGACCGGGAGGTCGGGGCAACCGAAAAAGATTGGCCGCAGATGCGCAAAGCGCTCCGCGTTTGGCCTTCGGACGATGTGGTGCATGAGGATCCAGTGAACTCGCTCCACATCCTGCGCCATGATATGCAGCTGCGTCTGACGTGGCCCTGGCAATTGGTTGAACATGAAATTTAGGTAGTAAGCTCGTCGCCCTTCATCCATCAGCTCAGTGATGTGGTGCGAATAGGCTTCAACGAGATTTTCGCGGTGCTCAGATTCCGGGAGTTGGCGATAAGTGGCCATGCGTGATCCTGATCTAGCTGGTTTTTGAGTGAATTCAGAGCCAAGCGAATCCATATGGAGAGCCTGAATTCTCCACTTTGCAGTACCGCGCATCGGGGCAACCACTGAGCGCGTCGGCTATGTGCTCTGAAACTAGTGTTTACAGGATCACAAATGGCCGGTCGGACCGGACGAAGAGCCCCTCGCACGGTCTCTTAAAGAGACGCAACACAATGAGAGCGCCCAAACGAATGCTCCCCGGGGCTTGAGCCGGGGAGCATTTTTCCTGACTGCTGAAGCAAGTATCGTTGCGTCAATCGACCCAATCGTCGCTCGACTCGGCGAAGCGCTCCGCGACCATGACGCGTTTTACCTTAAAGGCACCTTCATCGTCGCTTACCCGCGAGACCAATACCGTGAGCATGGCACCTAATTTCTGGTCGAAGAGTTGCTCGCGTTCGGAGGTCTTCATCCAAATAGGGAGAATGACTTCCTTGTCGTTGCGGGTCTTCTCACCTTTAGGGGTTTTCTGCGGGGGTTCGTGATGGCCGTTGCTGGCGTCAGCCAGCGCTTCTGTCTCCTTTTTCCTTTTACACCATGCGGAGTAAAGCTTCTCCAGTCCCTCTTTCTCGACGGTAGCGGCGGTCTCGTCTACAGCCACGCCAAGTTCACGAAGGTATTCAAGGACTCCAGCCCGCTTCGACGCCAATTTCCTGGTCTTGCCCGATGAAGCCCCCGTAGCCATTGCCACAACTTCTAGATGCCAATTGAAGGTCGTCGGATTTTTACGCCCCTTCTTGGCCTTCTTCACTGCGTGGACGAATTGCGCCTGCAGCGTCTCATTGCTCGAGAGATCCACGATGATCCGTTGAGCTGTCTGCAGCGAGCTACGGAGCAAAGCACGATGTCCCTTGCTAGATTTCTTGATGCTGCGTCCGCAGCGCTCAAGCTCCTTCAAAACGGCTTCGACTAGTTCGTTTTGTTCTGACTTCTTCATTCGATGTTCCAAACTGATGGTAGATCAATTTCTATGGTTACGTAGGATCGCGACAGTTGGCGGATGACACCCGGTGAGGACACAAGGCGGCAGCTGAGCACGTCCACTTTCTCTCGGCTGCCAGAAGCACGACGACGATCGGATACGTGCTGTCTGACCGATTGCTCCTCGGCGTGGCCCATACTGGTTCAATGGGTGGCTCTCCAACTGTTGAACTTGGCGATCATTTCCCCGAGGACGCCGAGCCATCCTTACTTGGCAGACCATCAACGAAAGCGCGTAGAAGGTCCGCCCGGATCACAGTTCGACGCCCGATTTTAGCTACTTGTAACTCGCCGTTTTTTATCGCGTGGTACAGGGTTGTTCGCCCGACGCTGAGGAGTTGGCACGCTTCGGCGACGCTGTAAGTCATTTTCATAATAAGCCTCTCTAGTCCGGAGACGTTCCGGAGACCGCGTTGGCGACCGCCAACGCAATTCATCTAGATCGCGATGAAGCACGCCTCAATTTGAAGTACGGCTCAACTGGGCTCATCGCTTCGATGAAAGCTATCGCTGCAACCGCTCTCACGGCGGTTTGCGCTGCCAAATGCCGCGCTAGCCTTTGGCTTCCGAATCTCGTTCAGCGTCGATGCTAAGAATCGAACCGCACGACACCGTGTTCGGGCATCAAGACGCGGCGGCCATTCCCTGAAGAAATGTCGAGCCCCCAAAGAGCCCGACTGTGGTCATCGGTGAGGCTTCGGCTTTTGACGTTCGAGCCGCACGTCCCTCAATTCCCGTTTTATGGTTGCAATTGATGGAGTGACGTTGTGATTTTTCTGAACCCATTCCTGAATCACAAAATTGCGCGTTTTCGCAGCCATAGCGACGCCTGAAGGAACATCCCCGTTCCAAAGTGCATCGAGCGCCTGCCTAACTAAGGCCCCCTGAGGCGCCTCGTTGTGTGACCTGATAAGTCGCTTATTGATGAGTATTTTTATCTCTTGGCGGTAGACGAATGCGGAGGCGAGTTGCGCGTGAAATCGCGTGCCGTCCGCTCCGACTACTCCATAATTGCCGTCCAAGATAAAATTGTCGCTGCCACCAACGGGTATGTATTCCTTTGGCGAGAAGCTCGTCCAATCTTCAGAACGCAAACGCGAAACATCTTGGGTGATGGGATCTCGGACATAGACTTGCAACCGCCCAATTTCGATCTCAACTCTAAGGAAAAGGGTCGCCTTCTGCTGGACATGCCAGCCTTCGACGGTCTCTCTGTCCAGAGGTCCAGCGAGTAGCTTCTCGAGAGCGTCGTCCAGCGCGATTTTCCACTCGCGAGTCCACTTGGGCTCATGCTCCGTGATTAGCTCGCAAACCTCGTTAAATACCGCTCCGAGTGAAACCTCATTCTCGCCCAACGACGTGTCTTGGAAATCTAACCAGCTTCTCATTCGATCCATCACTTCCGTCGCATCTGCCGACCGCGCCGTATCGGCCAGGCATTGGAGACGACAGCAGACACACCCAACCGCGCAAGCTTACGCGCTCAACCGGGATTGTCGGTCTCAGCGGCTCGGTCGTAGGCTATGGCTTGGAAAAGCACCAGGCCCTCAACGACCGAACGTAGAACGTCGCGTTCTGTACCATTGGTGGCTGAGAACAGGCGTAGCACTGACAAATCGCGTTGAAGAAAACTTGAAGAAGGCACCTTAGTGCACGCCAACAAACGTCATAAGTCATTGATTTTGTTGGCGCTCCCTAGGGGAATCGAACCCCTGTTTCAGCCTTGAGAGGGCTGGGATTTTTTTCATCGACCGTCCACCAACGTCCACTACAATCCAATAAAATCAATTACTTATTGAAACTCAGCCCATCGTCGTCTACCACCGTACAGGGATTTATATTCGACGGTTATTCGACGACTTTTGGGGTTGGGGCGATGACGAAGACACTCACAGAGGCTCAGATCACGACAGCCAAAGCGCGCTCCAAACTGGGCGCTGGCGTGCATTGGCGCCGCCTCGATGCCGAAGCGCACCTTGGCTATCGCAGGGGAAAGCGCGGCGGCGTTTGGCTGGTGCGTTGGCGTAACCACTATGACGGAGCCAACTACAAACAGGCGCAGATCGGCATCGCGAATGACATCAACGACAAGCCCACCGAAGGAACGCTGACTTTCGAGCAGGCCGCGAAAGAGGCGCGGGATTTTGTCATCCATTCCCGAACCGAGGCCGCGGCACATGCCAGCGGACCCGCGCCGACCGTGCGTACGGCTGTCGAAGCCTACGTCAGTGAGCGCAATGCGCGCGACAGCCGAAGATCCGGCCGCGAGGTTCGATCCGATGCCGGCCACCGGCTACGACGCTACGTTCTTGGTCAGGAGAAGCGCGGCAGTCAGGGAGCCATCGGGGCAGCCGCTCTCGCCGACGTTCACCTGCACGCGCTGAGGGAAGATGATCTTTTGACCTGGCGCGACGAACTGCCAGAAGAACTGAAAGCTACGACGAAGCAGCGGCTCACGAATGACCTCAAGGCCGCGCTGAATGCGGCATGGCCCCGCCTCTCCGCGGAACAGAAGAAACTCAACCCAACGTTCCTAGCGATCGTCAAGGACGGCTTCAAGGCTGAGCGCATCGATGATGACGACGACGCATCCATCGCGCGGGACAACCAGATCCTCACCGATGCGCAGGTCGGCAACCTCCTTCGCGCGGCCAGCGAAATCGACGCCGAGCAGGAAAGCGAGGGTGACCTCTACCGCCTCGTGGTCTGCCTTGCCGCCACCGGCGCACGGTTTGCGCAGGTACGGCGTATGCGCGTCAGCGATGCCCAACTCAAGGAGCGGCGCTTGATGATGCCAGGCTCCTACAAGGGACGCGGCGGCAACGGCGGCTCCGTTCCGATTCCGGTGGGCGACGACGTGATCGAGGTCCTGCTGCCTGCGATCGTCGGCCGCCCCAAGGAGGCAGCCCTATTCGAGCGCTGGAGCTATGAGCAGGAGCCCCACAGCATCACATGGAAGAAATCAGAGCGCGGTCCCTGGAAGACCGCAGAACTGACGCGCCCTTGGCGCGCGATCCGCCAGCGCGCTGGATTGCCGGAGGTCATCCCCTACAGTCTGCGCCACACCAGCATTGTCCGCGGCCTGCGAAACGGCCTGCCCATCCAGCAAGTCGCGAAGCTGCACAATACGTCGGTGACGATGATCGAGCGGCATTACGCGAAATACATCGCCACAGCCCTGGAAGCTCTCGCCCGCGCGGCAGTCGTGCCGCTGGTGCCTCCGCCCGACACCAATGTGGTTACGATCGCGGCGCGCAGGTAATGGGCCTTTAGCGCGACAAGCGAAACTGATGTTTGTCCGGCTACGTCAGTCACACGGCGCAGCCGTAGCAGCCGACCGATGGTTACGATGGTGAGCCGCGGCTCCAGGGTTCACCATCAAGTCCGCGCGCAGGCAGATAGGGAGGCCTTCGCAGGCTCCGGTCTCTACGTACCCATGTAGAAGTGCGACGACGGGCTTGTACACACCGAGAGAATCGATAATAGTTTGATTCTTCTTCCGCGCAGGACGTGCGGGCTTCCCTAACCAAGGAAGCCTACGCCTGCGCTTTTTGCGTTTGGGCCTGGGCTTCCACATCGGAGGCCTCAATGGCTTTAGATATCAAAGACGACGAACGACTTGCGTATGCGCCGGCAGATGCTGCCCGGCTGATTGGGCACTCGCGCAGCGGCTTCTATTTGCTCTTGGCGAGTAACGCGATCCCGTCGTTCAAGGTGGGGCGTAGGCGGCTGATCCGGCGCTCGGATTTGCTCGCATTCATGGAACGTGCACTCGGCTCGACGCCGGAGCAGGCGTAACCATGATGATCAGCCCTGAAAGACAGCAGGAGCTCATCCTTGCCTGCCACAAGTACGCGGTGCTCTGGGACAAGACTGGTCTCCCGCAATACGGGTTAGCTGCCCGGGCATTCTTCTGGGCATATGCAATCGGCATCGGCGAAGACCCCCGAGAGGTTGAGCGCGCTGATCGTTGGGGTTGCAACCCATGATCGACCAGCCCCACCCTGTTCTCCCACACAGCATCGACGCCGAGCAGCAATTGCTCGGCGCCGTTCTGTTGTCCGCCGATGCGCTCGACGCCGTGGAGAACATCGTCACCGCTGACGACTTCTACGAGCCCGTCCATCGCTTCCTTTTCGCCCAATTCATTAAGGGCAAGACTGAGGGTAGACGTATCACGCTGGGCCTCGCTCAGGCGATGTTGACCGACGAGGTGAAGAGCACCGACATCGGCGGGCTTACCGTTTCACGATATCTCGCTCGCATGGCGGCGGAAGCCACGACCACGGTCAATGCCCCCGATTTTGCGAGAGTTATCCTCGAATGCGCCGATCGCCGCAGACTGCTTGATGTCTCGGCGAGCTTGGCCGCGGCAGCGAAGTCCTCCGATTCTGCTCCTGCGACGCTGGCAACGGACTGCATTGAACAGCTTGATGCCGTTGCGGCTCGGTATAGCGCCGGCCATGTCGCTCCTGTCAGCGCCGCCGTGGCGTCGGCGCGCTCCGTCGAGCGGATGCAGTTGGCAATGGCCAATATGGGCAGAATCACCGGCGTGACGACTGGAATTCGGCTGCTGGACGAGCAACTGAACGGCTGGCAGCGGGGCAACTTCATCATTCTCGCCGGCCGGCCCGGCATGGGGAAATCGGGCTTGATTATCTCGAGCGCGCGCCAGTCCGCAGAGCGAGGGACAAGCGCCCTCTTGTTCTCGCTGGAAATGACCGCGGAGGACGTCACCGACCGCATGCTTGCGGACGCAGTCTACCGCTCTCGCGCTCCGATCCCCTACTCCGATATTGGCCGCGGTCGGCTTACTGATGTGCAGGCAGATCGTGTCCGCGCCGCTCAAGAGGACTTTCGGCAGTTGTCGATCAGGATCGATCCTCAGGGAGGGTTAAGCGCAGCTCAGATCGCGGCTAGGGCTCGTAAGCACAAGCATCTCTTGGAGCGCCAGGGGCGCACACTGGACCTCGTCGTTGTCGATCACCTCCACATCATGCGCGCATCGAACCGCTATGCCGGCAACAGAGTGGCCGAAGTGACCGAGATATCCTCCGCCCTCAAGGCGCTGGCGAAGGAGCTGAATGCCCCCGTGGTCGCGCTGGCGCAGCTGTCGCGCCAGGTTGAAAATCGCGACGACAAGCGCCCAACCATGGCTGATCTCCGCGATTCGGGCTCATTGGAGCAGGACGCGGACGCGATCCTGTTCGTCTATCGAGAGGGCTACTATCTCCAACAGGCCGCCGGCGATGACGCTTCTGAGCGGCTGGCGCAGGTGCGGCGGAAAGTCGAGGTCCACGTCGCGAAGCACCGGGGAGGGCCCACCGGGCGCATCGACCTGTTCTTCGATGTGGCCAGCAATGCACTCCGAAGCGAGCCCCCATACGATTTGACCGAGCGCGGCCATGGCTGAACGGGGATACATCGCTGTTGCTCGCGGTCTATTGAAGCACCCGCTCGTCGGCGCCACCAAGCCCTACAGCGACCTCGAGGCGTGGCTTTGGCTACTCTTAGAAGCGGCCTGGAGACCGCACCGCGTCGCCGTCAAAAACGGCCAGGCACGGGAGGTTGTTGCTCTTGAACGCGGCCAGCTGACCTATTCTCGCTCATACATGGCTGAAGCATGGGGTTGGTCCGAAAAGCGGGTGCGAACTTACTTGAGTCGACTGGAAAAGGACGGGCAAATAGAACGGCAAACGGGCCGGCTTCAAACGATCATAACTCTCTGCAATTACGATCTTTATCAGGCTCCGAGCGGTGAGACGGGCCGGCAAACGGACCGGCAAGAGGGCCGGCAACAGGCCGGCATTGGGCCGGAAGAAGAAAAAGATAAAAAGGGAAGAAAGGAAAAATCTCGATCCTTGGCGAAAGAGCCACAAGGCTTTTCTGAATGGTACGAGGCATATCCGCGGAAAGTGGCTCGCCAGGATGCGTTGCGCGCCTTTCAAAAGGTCGTCCCGGCTCAAATATCAGCCGAGGCACTGATAGCACGCACCCGGCAGTATGCTGCTGATTGGAGCAGTCGCCCACGTGAAGATCTGAAGTATTGCCCCTATCCAGCCAGATGGTTGAACGGCGGCCGGTTTTTCGAACAGCGCGATATGAGGACGGACACGGCGGAGCCCACGACCGCGCTCCCTCCAATCGATCCACGCACGTTCACCGAATCTGACTGGATGGAACGACTTGAGTTGCATCGGCAAGGCCGGCCCTGGCCTGAGCGGCATTGGGGACCAGCGCCTGGCCAGCCCGGGTGTTTGGTCCCCTCAGAATTGCTAGAAGCCGACAGTGAACCCGCCTTCAACGCTATAAGCGGATGAATGGTTTCGGTGGGCGAAAGGCGATGACGGGGCGCGGTAGAGCTTTTGGACGGCAGCCCAGGGAACAGTGCTGCAGTCGCGTCGCGGTCTCGGCGTAACCAGCATTGCGCGCGCGTAACCACGGCCGCCCAAATCGGTCCGTTTAGCAGCGGTCGCTCGCTTCTATGATCCACTCTTCCACACGCGGGCGGCAGGCGGGATCGGACGAAAGGCGCAGGATCGACTTGCTGGACCTTCGAAAGGCATTGCGCAAAATCGACTGGTTCGCGAGAGTGGCGGCCAGCGGCGCGTTGATCATACCTGACGCGGTGCATGTGGCGTTAAGCTCGGCTCCTCCATAGGACAGCCGAGCGCAACGCGTCATTGTTCGCGGCTATGCGGGGCGGTGCATCCGATGAGGACCAAGACTGGGAGGCGTGGCCGGCCAACCAATTACACCCCCGAAATAGGGCATGTCGTGTATCGTCTGATGTCTGAAGGGCTCTCCCTCACGGCGGCCGCAGGCGCAATGGGTATTGCCCGAGCGACCGTTCACAACTGGATGAAGCGCTACCCGGAATTATTGGACTCTGTAGAGAGGGGCCAAGCCGCCCGCGTCTACAAGCTCGAAACCGATATGCTTGGCGCAGGTGAAGCCCACATCGTCCATGCTCGCCGTTTTGCCCTGGTGAACGCTGCGCCCGCGGAATGGCGTAGGGGTGGGTCGGGGAGCGCATCGTGACCGTCGCGCCTCACAACCACGATCGTGCGGCAGCAGCGTAACCGACCTGCGCAGCCATGTTTGCGCTGTGTCCTGCAGATGCAGGAGCACGGAGTGGCGTTCTCACCCAATAGTCGCTTCAAAGGATCGCTGACGACGCGGCAAGGCCTTGATCACGTCGTCACGGCAGAATATCGTGCCTACACGCCCTTGGCCGGGTAGTTCCGCTCCGTAAGGACGGATGGCGCGGGAATTGTCCCCGGTAAGCATTAAGGTCCGGTCAAGGGCGTTTCTCGAAACAAGCGCTGTCGTTCACTGTTCCTGGCCGCTGGTCTTGAACGGCCAAAGACGTGCTCAGGATCGCGAGATCAACCTCCCGCTTCAGCCACGTGGAGGCACTGGCAGTGGCTCGGCGGCATATCCGGTTCGTGCGCAAGAGTGGTTACGCGTAACCAGGAGGATCGCGATCGCCGCCTGAGCTCCACCAGCGACACGCGACCCTGGCGCCTCGGCGTCCAATGCGATCGTGATCGCTGCAGGAGGTGAAGTTGCCGACGCCGACGGCAGACTATCTGCGGAGCGACGAGACAGATTCTAGGTGGGCTCCGGTTTCTTGACCACGGCGCCCCTATCAAATATCTCATCCTCTCCCCTTGGCCGGGCAGTTCCGCTCCGTAAGGACGGATGGCGCGGGAATTGGCCCCGGTAAGCATTAACACCCGGTCAGGGGCGTCTCTCTTGGAAGACGAGTGGAGCTTTCCGTTCTTGGCTGCTGTCCTTGAGCTCCCAAAGCTTCGCTCGGCATGGCAAGCTTTGCCGCCTCAGCCCGGTTGGCACTCCAGCAGATGCTCGGACGGGATGGTCATATTTGTACCCGATTCGAAGGTGGTTACGCGTAACCGCCGCGGGAGCTTCATTGAATTGCGGCACTTTGCAACAAGCCGCAGCTCGACTGTATCTCACCTCAGGCAGCCACGTCCCAATTGCATCCTAGGGAATGCGCGCAATCGATATTGGCTTTCTCGATCTCGCCGATCCAGTACATCATGCGTGCTGTTCAGGGAAAGAAGCCCTGCAGAAGACCCTCGCGGCGTCAAGCAAGAGCATTGTGAATGAAACTTCCGAACCCCTGTCCTTTTGAAAAGACCTCACCAAAACAAGCCTTTGGGATCGAACCACACCGCTTCGACTGTTGCCGGGTGCAATCGGCTGTTCTCAGGGAACCGCCGATGTGTCGGTTTCTAGAGACGGAATCCGAGGCTTATCGATTTCTCTGGACGAGCGGCTTCAATGGAGCTGCGCTTGTCCATATTGCACGGCGAGGCGACTTCGTCGAACTGCGCTCCCGTGTTCTAAGCCGCTCACGCTTGTACCGAGAGGAGCCCGTTGTCTCAACGCCGCTCTCGCCTGACGACTGGCAGAAACTGCAGCAAGCCTTGACGATCTCAGGCTTTTGGTTGCTCGATTCCACCGACGACAGAATTGGTCTTGACGGTGCACAATGGTTGATCGAGGGCCGGTGTGGCGACACTTACCACTGGGTGGACCGCTGGTCTCCACGCGGAGGAGTTTTTGAACTTGGCCGCTTGTTCTTCGGTCTTGCCGGGCCCGCGCTCTCGGACCTAAGGCTATACTGACAGGCCGCTATTTTGGCATGTGACCAAACCGGCTCCGACGAAGTTGGCTGCTTTGCGTCCGACACCTGTACGCTGATCCAGATCGCAAAACTGAACGGTTTCAACCCGCGAGCGCAGCCTTTCGATGTACTCGCCCATCTACGCCGTGACAATGAGGGCGGCGAACGAGGCGTACGCCACGGTAGCGGGCAAGCGCCACCTTACGACCACTGCGTAACCCGCGCGATGGCCTGAAACAGCTCCGCGGTACCTCCACGGAATGGATCAAGCGCGTCAATCTTTGACTTTGCCCACGCGAGCCATTCACTCAATGGGCGGTCGGTTACGGTGACGTCGCCCTCCTTCGCCAGACGCATTTCGATCTCTGTGATGAAGGCCAGCAATATGTTCCGTTCATCCCAGTTGACTGCAAGCTCTCGGAATTTGGCCCAGCGCTTCTCGTCGATCTCTCTCAACCGCCGGGCTTCTAGACGGCGCGCTTCCTGCTCTTGATAGCGCTTCTGCTGCTCCTCCCGTTCACGCTTCATCTGCTCAAGGGCAGGCCCCGCCGCCATGATCCCGGCGACGATGGCAGGCAGTAGCTGTTCCATTATCACTTTGCTGGACTCGACCCATTGCGTTTGGAGGCCCGGTAGGTAGGTGGTGATGCCAACCCGCAAGTACCCGGATGATTCGAGTCCAGATCTGCAGTATTCGGGAAAAGCAGTCCATTTGTGCTGGTCCTGCCACTGCTTGAGAGACCTGACCATCTTGTCGGCGATCGTGCATTCCAGCTTGTGACCGTCGATGAGGAAAGTCACTGCGCCTTTGACGAACGACTTCTCGATTCTGCCGCCGGCCTTCTCAACGCCATGGAAGATCGCGCTTGTGACCCTGAAGCGATAGCGGTCTCGTTCCGTGAGGTCCGGGATTATCGGAGGCTTGCCCAGGAAGTCACGGCGTCGTTGCCTGTTCTCGATCTCACGTTCCTTCTGTCGCGTGGCATGCTCAGCAATCCAGGCCCGGACTTGCGGACGAAGGTTATCGAGACTGTCGGGAACTGCGAGGCTGCCGACGCGCGCGGCGGCGGCCTCTTTGACCCCTGGCGAGGCAGCAGGCCTAGGAGCATCGGGAAGGATTTCTGCTGCTTCCGGCATCCCGCCCTTCCTGGGGCCGAGGTCGAGCGTGGCAACCTGCTTTCCCGCTTCCTTCTTGGCCCAATAGCCAGGTGGTGGATAGGGTACATCCAGTCGCTTGCAGATGTTGGCCAAGCCGCTACCGCTGATCCCGAACTCTCTGGCCAGCCGGCTCAAAGGTTTTTGCCAGACCATGCGGTAGAGTTCCTCGCGGGTCACGCTCCGCACGGTTGTTGTCATAGGCACTTCCACGGTGCGCGCTCCTGCGGCAACGATCAGGGATGTCGCCTCGCGCCCGCTACGAGGCGAGATAATCTAGCGCAATGTCGCGCCTTTCACCAACGCGCCAGCGTGTGCGGGGGTTTGTCTCAATAATCGTGGGCGGATGCGCGCACGCTCACGGCGTTTCTACTAACTCTTGCGAAGCAACTCCTACCGACGAGAGAATTGGCCTTGACGGCGCGCCATGGCTGATCGAGGGGCGGCGTGACGACACGTACCACTGTGTGGACCGCCCGTGTCCACAGGGAGCAGTTTGTGATCTAGGCCTCGAGTTCCTCGCTCTGGCAGGACCAGCTCTAGCAGACACTAGACTGTGCTGAGCTGGAACCGGACCTGAGTGGCATAACCAGAATTAATCAGGCGTAACCAGAAGACCCGGTCACCTGGCAGTAGTGCATCTCAGCCGAAACGGGACGCTTCACCTCGCATTTATCGGATCCGCGTCCACGAGAATCCTCCACCCCGCCATGTCACTTCAAACGTGCACTCCGACGAACGATGGGCAGTACAAGGGGGCACATTGCCACGCACCGTAACCAAAAATTGCAAGGACGTTGAACCGCGCCCCTTTTGCACGGTGAATTCGCCGACAGATTGTTGCAACTCCTTCTTCCAAGCTCCAGTCGACTGTTGAGAATATGCGTAAATGTCGCAACCATCAGTCGAGCATACGCCGTTACCCTTGAAGGAACATATTCGGCTCGGCTGAAAGATCGCTAGGCGTCTACCATCAGGTCCCTCGTACACATCAATCGCCTTTTCAAGGTCTCCGCCAGTCGCGTCACTGTCAGCTTCTCTACACGTAGCAGCGAGTTCCTTCGCTGTGGTGGCCACTTCGCTGGGAAGTTCATCCATCCGAACTCTTGAGCTTGAAGATAGTTCTCGAGACGAGACTACTGATTGGTCCTGGCAAGGAAACTTGTCTTTAAACGCCAACATAAGCGCTTGGGCTGCCGGAAGCTTTCTCGCTTCATTATGCGAAGCCAAATAATCAAAAAACACGACGCTCATCTCTTTAACGGTAATGCCTGGGGGGCAAAAAGTCCTTGTCCCGTGAAGGAAAGCCACTCGAGCGTCATCCCATCCATTGATGTACATATTGCAGAATTGTGCGTAACGCTCTGCATTTCTCTCCCGCTTCAGATTTGGCACATTGCTCGCGCAAGCAAGCGCCAGAGCTTCTCCTGTCAAATCGGTCGCACGAGCTGTAACATCGATCGCTGCGAGTACGATGGCGACGGCGACGAGAACCGTTCTCATTATTGGAATAACCTTCGCTATTAATGCACGTTAGACCGACATTATCGAACCAGCACAAAACAAGACTATCATCCCGAACACGATCCAACACGGCAGCTCCCAGCAGGCGATTGTTAGGCATTGTGGCACATCGAAAAGCGCCAAATAGGAGTTTTCAGTCAGAGTGAGCCGTCCAGCAGCGCATCGAGATCAGCATTCGTTGGTTCCGGTGGCATCAACGCCTCGTTCATTAGTCGCCGCTTGCGGTCTAAGAGTGCGTGCAGGTTTTCATCGAACGAGGCCTGCCCGCTCGGGAGGGTGGCCATTGGGATGTGGATATAAACCGTCTTGGATTGGCCAATGCGAAGCGCCCTGCCCGTGCATTGGTCTTCAACGGCCGGATTCCACCAGCGCGCTAGGTGAATAACGTGATTCGCCTTTGTAAGGGTTAATCCAACGCCACCAGCTTGCGGTGAAAGAATCATGACATCGAATCCGTCCGGGCCGGACTGAAAACGATCAACGCGATCCTGTCGATCTCTACCTGCAACCGTGCCGTTTATTACCATCGGCGGCAGCGCCAATTTGTACCGACGTTGTATTAGGCTGACCAGACGCGCCTGCATATCGAGATCGTTCAGGAAGATCAGCGCTCTTTCTTTGGCAGCGGCAATCGTATCAAGTGCCTCAAAGGTTAACCGCAGACGAGCCGATGCAGCGATGAAGTCGATATCGGACATCACCGTGTCTCGATCTGGGTGCAGAGAACACTTGCGTAGCTCGTGCAGCGCGCTAAGCACCGCGCCCTGTTTTTTGTTTCGACGCCCATCCCTGGCCAGCTCAATAGCTTTCTCATACGCTTCGCGCTGTTTGGGTGGCATCTCCGCACGTCTAACGATCTCGTTAGGCTGAGGCAGACCAGGCAAACGATCCTGCTTGAGTCGGCGAAGCAGCAATGGCGGGCGACCATCATACCATTGATCGATGGTTCTCTTCAACTTCTTGAGCTTTTCCGGGTCGGGGTGCTCTTCATGCTTCGCACTGAAAGACTTGAGATCACCGAGAACAGCAGGATGAATAGCATCGGTAATGCACCAAAGATCGCTAAGGCGGTTTTCGACAGGCGTACCGGTCAGCGCCACACGAAAGTCAGCGTTCATTGCTTTAGCGGCATCGGTAAGCCGGATACCGGGAGTCTTGATTTTCTGGGCTTCATCAAACAGTAGCGCAGCGAAGCGAACGTTGCCAAAGTCTCGGTCGAAATTGCGCAAAGTTTCGTAGGTCGTGAGAACCCAATCTGCCTTTCTCAATTGTTCAACGGCAAGCCTTGGACAGCCGTCGGGATCCTGCCGCTTCAACCCGGAGAGCCCCTTCGCATAGGCCTCAATCAATCGCCCCAGGCCTGCACCGCCGAGGTGACGATCGTGCTCAGCCTTCCAGTTTTGGAGTAACCCTGTTGGAGCAACGACGAGAAGTGGTGCTCTTTCAATCTTACCCGCGTCCATAGCCTCACGCAGCCAGGCCAGAAAGGCAAGTGCTTGAATTGTCTTACCGAGCCCCATGTCATCTGCGAGCAAGACGCCAGGACGTCCCGCTTCCCACGATTTCTGAAGCCATGCGAGACCCTCCTCTTGATGAGGCTTCAGCGGGGTTACCAACGACATAGGGATATGGGGCGCAGCACCAACTCTCGGCCCGAAGTCTTTCTCTAGTTCGACGCCCTCTTCGTTGGATTGAATAATCAAGACCTCAGGTGTAATCCTTTCTGGGGCGGGCGACGATCCGCTTTGTTGTCGCGCTCGCGCAATCTTCAGATCTTCCAGCGCCTTGAGCGTTTCGTATGTCGCCGGCACATCGACGGTCGTGCCATCTACCGCCAGAGGCACGGAGCGTCGATCCTGCCCCATCGCATCTTCGATGCGATCTCGTAATGCCTCTGCCTGCTCGGGAGATAACGGAATTGAACGGTCTCCGATGACTAAGCCCGCCTGCAATTCGGCAAGCGACCGAGCCTCGAGCTCCCGTTCACTCTCATCCCCGAACCAGTTCGAGGCCTTAAGTTTGATCCACGGGAGAACGCGTGGCGTCCACAGTCCTAGGCCAAGCACACGTTCGGAGTAAGCAGGCGTTTCGCGAAATAAGCCTTCAACGACGGCTTCCTGGTCAACGCCGCCCATAGCCTCCTGAAGGTAAATGCGAGGGTTGGCCAAAATCTGCCGTTTCCGGCTTAGTGGTCCACTCTGCGCCTTTCGAACCTCAGAGAGAGCCTTGCGTAATGGTGAAGAAAGAACAACATACCAGTTGCCACTGAGCGCGTAGACGGAGCGAACGTCCGAAAATCTGTTGAACTGATCCGCTGCGAATGATTGTTGCAGCTCCTTTGGCAAAAGAGGCTCAACGCCCTTCTTTTCGTCGCCGTACAATACCGGGATAAGTCGCGCGGCATTCCCTTCCCCTTGCATGTCGAGCGAGAAGGCCTCGGCGACCGCAATCGTCATTGACCCGAGCACGCCGCTTGCCTGCGCCACGCCGTCCGACGTTGCGGCGGGGAGGATCTCACGCAGGTTCGCAATTGCACCAAGACGGGCGCCCAAGTCATCTGCCGGAACAGCGTTCAAGGCATCGATTGCCTCCGCTATTCCGTACAACGGGTCTACCAAGCGACGCCATTCTCCACCAATGTGAAGAAATGCACCCGTTCGTTCAACTCCGAGCACCGGCGCGCCAGTCGGCCTTCTCCAGATCAATTCAGCGCGGTAGCCGGGCCGCGTCATCACTCCTTGCGTTTGAATATGGGCGACAACATCCGCAGCCGGTGGCAGGCCAAGTGCACAGGACTCGCCGGCCGTCAAGCCGGCAATTGCGCGATGCTCCACCAGCATCGACTCCGCCTCGATGATGGCTCCACCGGAGGCTTCAAGACGCCTCGCAAGGTCGACCCCCGGCACAAGCGACGTAGGCGCATCTAGCGCCCATCGATCAGCGGGGAGAGGTCCGTTGGCGGTCTCGAGAACGATTTCGGCATGAGATGGGCTTACAGCAAATCTAAACTCGGCAGTCATTTAGGCATCCAATCACGTTTCGTGAGACGCACACGCGTGTTGCGAGCCAACAACTCCGCGACACTACTCTGCCAATAACCGTCAACTGAGTTGATGTGTGAAAGACCTTTCCCATCGCTGGCTCCGCCTTGACCATTGGTATTCGGCGGAAACGGTAGACCCAGCCCATTCAATTCATCTTTGGTATAAGACCCGAGACCGATCTGCGGCGCATTTTTTGAGGACACCTTCCACGCGCGAACCTTTCCTGAGTGACTCCATTCGCAAAAGACGAGATTGCCAATTCGTAGCAACAATGCTGCATGATTGCCTTGAATGCCGACGCCACTAACTCGGCCGTAGGCGCCGTCCAGATCCTCTATGGCTTTTGCCGAATGATAAATCCGCGACCCCAATGCCAGCCACGCCTCATCGACCAGATCCGCGCTGATATATGCTTCCCAAAATGCGCGCCGGTATGTGAAATGATCAACATCCGCGTGATCCTCGATAAGATCGAAGAACGCCTTTAAAGATACCTGCGCGTGCCACTTCAGCATCAGCGCAATCGATTCTTGATCGACCTTTGCCCATTTAGTGCTGATCCGTGGGTCGCCGAGCCAGTCGAGCAACCTCCCACGAACGACATTTCGGATCGCGACATCCGGCTCGCGACCTCGATCGCGCCACGGCCGCAATAGACTGTTCGCAAGCATGGCACGCCGCTCGGCGTCGTCGAACCGCAGCTTATTCCGCGGCGCAACGAAGGCTACTATCCTGTTCATTGCCTCCGAAGCTCTAGGAGATCGCGATGCTGTCGAAATAAGACCAAAGAGCCCTTCTTGTACTGCACCAGCATAGCCCGATCCGGCCCTTATTGGATCATCTAGGCCCGTTGCCTCCAAAAGCTTTGCCAAAGGCTGCTCATCCTGCACGACCAGACGGGCGATGTTCTGCGGCCCACCCGGCACATCGAAGAAGCTGTAGCGTTGAGAGACATGTCGCCAGTACGACAGTCTGGGATCATCAATTTTGTCCAGCAGGAGGCGGATTGCATACCCCGCTTCAACGATCATCGGCTTGTTAGGCGCATAGTGGTAAATCCAAGCTTCGATTAAATTTCGTCGCGCTGTACTTCGCCGTTCGGCTTGTCCCCAAATCAGCTCGAATAACCCGGGCATAGTTGCCAGCGGGTCTTCGTCTACCCAGAGCAGCCAAGCGGAATCACGGACGTCTTTACTCGCTGCGGTCCCAATTCCCCCTGGCGAGGCCGCTGCAAACTCTAACCTATGCCTGACCTGCTTCAATAAATCTCCGGCCGGACTCGCTGGTGCGCTCTCGACCGCTCTAAGTTGCTTAAGTAGCTTATCACTGGCGAGCGTTTCTGGCAGACCAGCATTGCGGGGCAGACCTCGGACAGCCTCGCTTAGAGCTTCTAGTGCGCGCCGCGTGAATGTCATTTATCGTTAAGCACCTGATCTATCTGGAGGCGCAACTTGTCAAATTCCTGGGATGTTCGCGGCGACAAGACAAAGCGAAGATCAATCCGTCGGTTGCGCTCGTAGTCAGTCCGTGTGTTCCCAAGAGCATCTGGCAGAGGGCGCCGGTCCCCATAGCCGGCGAAGCCAAGCAGAGCCAGGTTGTCGTCGTTGCGCAGCCTTTCAAGTCCGAACTCACCCTGCCGCAGCACCTTGAAAACACTCAGCGCTCGTTCGGTGGATAAGCGATCGTTCATCTCCTGCGACTCGGCTGCCGTTTTGGTCTTATAGACCTGACGATCAGTGTGGCCCTCCACGAGAACGGCATCGAGAATAGGAGACGTATCGGCACTGCAACCTTTCCGACTCCCAATCACCGTATAGCATGGCAGCACTGCCGCCAATGCAGAACCCAATATGCTCACCGAATGCAAGGCTTCCGGCTTCAGCGCAAATTGATCTTTGTCGAACAAGATATCGCCCGAGAGACGGAGAATGCCCGTTTCTGGGTCGATTTTGACTTCTATACCGCGGTCCACGAGAGTCTTTTCCAATGAGGTCAACAATTGCGCTCGCATATTTTGGTGGAGCTCAATATCGCGCTTTAGCTGAGCGACAGCCTCAACGAGCAATGACCGCAGCGTTCGGTTTGCTATCTCTTTAGCATGGGCTTCGGCCTCGGCGCGCTCAGCCCTCTGCGTCGCCGCGAGCGCACGATCCTCTGCCTCCTTGGTCTTTTGCTTCTGCTCGATCAAATCCTGCAGCTTGACCTTTTGGGCGTCCTCCGCATCTCGGAAATTGAGCGCAAAGACAGTCAGCATGAGCAGAAATACAAATAGGATACCAACCATCAAGTCGCTGACGGAGGCGAAGTAGCCTTCGCCCCCTTCATGGCCTCCATCGATATCTGCCGTCGACACTTAGCGACGCCCCGTTGCATAGCTCTGCGGCTGCGGCAGATCCTCAATCGCGTCGGTTAAGCCGCGGACCAGAGCCCCGAGCTGGTTCGCCGCTTTCGCAAGATTGAGATCGGTTTTTTCGACGGCGTCGGAAATATCGTGCGTAAACGTCTGCAGTCCCCCCTTAAGGACATCAAGGGTCTTCGCAAGGTCGCGATCAACGCCTTCAAATCGCTGCGCTGCTCCGTTGAGGCTCTCAGATAGGCGGTTGGCCGACGCGCCTGCCGTTTCGAGGCGCTGGGTCGCTCCGACAATTTGGTCGATCGCACGCGCGATCGCTTGCGATGCCTGCGCAACCGACTCCAAGCTGCCACGTGCAGTTTGGCCCGCGATCTTTAGATCGGTTGACACAGAGACAAGCGGCCCAGCCGCAGCGCTTGTGGCCTTCTCGAATTCGAGCATTTGTACCGCCATCGATTGCGAAGCCTGTGTCACCCGATCCACCTGTGTACCGAGGGCCACTGCGCGCTCGCCGAAAGTATTACCGGCCCGACTTATCGTTTCGCCAGCGACAGCACCACCGTGCTCAAGCGTGCTAGCTGTTGTGTTACCAGCTTGCGCCAGCCGGTCGGCCGCGCCGGAAATGCTCAGCGCTAAATTGGCGCCAGCTTCGCCTATACCCTCGCGGAACGAGGCCGCACCCGCAGCCCCCCCAGCACGTAGATCTTCGCTCGCGCGTCCGAGGGTTGCTCTGAACTCCGCTAGCATCGCCTGAAGCTCCGAGCGCATGCCCTCCGTCGCGGTAGCTATGCGCCCGACCGCATCTTCAGCACCTTTACCCAGGGCACCGCCGGTAGCGCTTGCCGCTGTCTCAAGAGCCGTTGCGACACGCGCGGCCATTTGCTCGAATCCGGCCGCAGATGTAGCGATCCGATCGGCCATCGCCTCTACTTGCGCCGCCAAGCGGCTTGAGTTTTGCTCTGATTGCTTCCCCATATTGTCTGCGAGTGCAGACGCCGCGCGCGATAACGTTTCTGCTATGCCACTCGCAGCCAGCTCGAAACCACTCGCAGCCGCTTCAAGGCGGCTTGCGAGTTCACGTCCCGCATCGGCACCGGCCGAACGCGTCTGCTCTGCGGTAGTACGCAAGCTCGTAGCGAGCCCGCTCAGCTCATTCGTAATGCGGGAAAGCGCTGCTTCGGCGCCTTCGCCCATACGAGTAGCCATAGCATCGGCCGATTGCGACATTCGAATAGCCGCTTCGCCAAGGCCTGTTTGCAGCCCCTCCAATCGATTGCCCAGACTGGACAAACTCTCAGAGACGTTCAACATGTGTTCGCCAGCCCCGCCCTGGAGCTTCTCAACGAAGCCGTCCAACATCAACTTGAGCGCACCTTCGTTGCTCGACGACATATTGCTCGCGAGCTGCTGCATCGCCTCTGTCAACGGCGCGACATGCTCTCCGAGCCGTTGATCGAAGGCACGGTCAAACACCTCTCCAATGTTGAGTGCAAGCTGGTTCGAGAAGATGTCAAGCTGGGTTAGCTGCCGCTCGAGAAGAAGATTGGCTTCGTGTTGCAGCACCGCCGGTGACACCATCGGTACCCGCGCTTCCAGCGTTGCGATGAAGTGATCAAGAGAGCGATCAATTCGTTTGAGCAGCTGCTTGCGCAGCAACGCATAGAGAATTGATAGTAATAGACCGACAAGAGATGTGATAAATTTGAAAGATGCTGTGTCTAGCAGAGTCTTAAGTGCAACCGAACGCGTGGCGGCGTCGCCCGAGACCACGTTGCCGGCGCTATACAATGCGGCTGCTAGTCCGAGGAACGTAAATAATAGACCCGCTCCGACGAGAAGATTGGGCAAGGCGGCTTCATACCGCAGGTCAATTCCAATGCGCCGCGAGCGACACAGATGTAGGTTGAAGTAGTCGCTGGCGCGCCAAGTCGAACGGATAGGACGTCCTGGCTTGTCCGGCAGGACCAACGTTTCGGAGTACTCCCGCCACCTTTCGCCCAGCACTGGCGAGGCAGAGAGCTCGAGCCGGATAGACTCGAACTCGCCGACAAACCTTAAAGGACCATCGGCTCGAGCGAGCTTCTTCTCGGCCTCGCTCAAAGCACGTTGCAGGCGCGCCGTTCCGCGTCCAAACCGGACCGCCGAGCTTCCCGCCCAAAACACCAAAAAACCAACGACACACCACACGGTTATCGGATTGACGATAACCGGGGCGACAACCCCCATCAGATCCACGACGGCCCACCCAGTTTCCATTCGGGGTAGAATTAGCGTAAACTACTGATATGGCAAGTTGAAACCGAACGAACATGCTCGTCGCCATTTACGACAACGACGAATTGCTGGAGCACCGAGAGTGCCGAGAGGTGCGCCTGCCGACGGGCGTACCTGGCGCAATCTGGCGTGGTCTAGCCTATCCGCTAAGCAATTCGGGGTCCATCCAGATCGATGGCGTCGCTTTTTCGCCAACACAATGCGCAGAGCCGCTGTCGAATGCAATCAGCTCAACACAAAACGGACATCTGTCATGGGCGTTCATCGACGGCGCCGAAGAGGCCTACGTCGTTTTGCAAGGTTCAGTGGTCGCGGCCGAGTCAGCGGCAGCCCGTTTAAGAGACGCCGGCTGCGAGGTCAGGCGCCATGGAAGGTATCTCGGCGAGCCCGTCGATGGTATCTCCGCGGACTGGTTTATTCGCTTCGTTAAACCGAGCTCACGAGATCTTCCCCAATTGCTCCAGAAGGCGTTGGGAGGCGACCGACAATCTTCCGAAAACGAATCAGATGGCACGCTCGGTCTACGTTGCCAACTCCTTGCGCGGGAACTAGAGAGCGTCAAGGCGAATAGAGCGTTGTTGCACAGCAACATTTCGCGTCTCACCATTAAGCTTGCTGAGGTTGAAGGGCGTTCTCAAACTGAAATTGACCAGCTACTTCAGGCACTCGATGAGGAGCGACACAAGCGCGAGTTAGCGGAATCGTCCACCAGCGCTGCAGTCGTAACGACGCCCGAGGTCGCTCCGCCTCGCGCAAAGCAGCCAAGCAAGCTGAACGATGAAGTTCGGTCTGTTATGAAGGCACTCCTCCCGCGCATTGAGCTAATGCACGACACGATGACCTTCATTACGACCGAGATGCAGACGCGAACTCACCTATATCGCGCCCTCTCGGAACTAAACTCGACCGGAGATGGGATGCCGGCGTCGTGGAAGAAACTCCAAGGCCTTCAGCGATGGTGGGAACGGCATGTAAGTACAGGGCAGGACGATGCCGGCCGGATTTACGCACGCCTTGATCAGGCGACCAACCGCTGGCTTGTCCTCGTTTCCCATAAGAGCGATCAAAACCGAGATATAGCTTGGCTCGGCCGAAACAGCTAGTCGCGCCTGACGTCGTTTGGACGAAAGTCTGCGGGTTACAAACAGCGGCGCCACCGGACCTAAATCCGCAAGGAGTATGCGCAAGCAACGCCAACTCCCCGCATTGTTGCGCCTCCGAACGCGCCAATATTGAAGGTGGCCCCGCGTCTCAATCGGCCGACAGCCTGTATTCGAACGCTTCAACAGGTAGAATTGTGGCCTCGTCCATTCTTTTCTTGATATCCGGCAACATTGGTAGCGTCATCTTAAAATATTGCCGCACAGCACCGTTGATGCCCGCCAGGCACGCTTTAGACTTAACCCAATTCTGCGGACTGAAAACGCGGTTAGCGACTTGCGGCTCATTTGCCGCTGTTTCAAGCGCCATGTTTAAGCACAAGCCTGCCACCTTAACAATTTCGCCGACCATGTTGTTACGTTGAGCGGCCTCTAACGATTTGCTTGCGCTGGGTACGCGATCTGGCTGGTTGCTCGAGATCGCAAAACACGTGGCGACCGCGTAAAGGTGATGGTAAGGGGCATAGGCTTTCATTGCCAACAGTGTTTCATTCAGGCTGAGCGGGTTATCCGGGACCCACGCAGCCTGCACTTCGTTCATCCACTCATTGAGCGCAAAGACGTTCTCTGGCGGGTAATCTTTATTCTTGAACAGCGTTTCAAAATACTTGTCGAAGATCTTCGTTTCCCCATACGACAGATTAGGTCGAAGAGTCTGCCACGCGACGAGCTTTTTTGCGAACGAGGATAGGTCGATGACTTGTTTCCTATTTTTGTCCGCCGGAGCTGACTCTCCACGCTTTGTGATGAAATACCCGTTGGGATAGCGCAGCTCATACGCTTTCTTGATGGCTAATACACGTTTGTCATTACTGCGCAGATCGCGCGCTTTTACCGCACTCTGCGAGTTGGTATAGATCGAAATCTTGTCGGCGCGATCGCGTTGCGGGATTTCATAGAAGCGAAACAAGATGAAGGCGTCATCAACCTTCTTTACGGTTTCGCTGCATGATAGGATCGTATTCAGCGACTGACATCCGTTGACAATGCTCAACCCGTACATTGAAAGCATGTCGCCATCCAAGCTCATTTTATTACAAAGAGCTGTCACGCCATTGTGGAAGAAGAAGAAATCGCTACGCTTGTCACCTAAAATGGTACTACGAATACCTTTATTGACGGCATTGCTTGTGCCGAGACTTTGGCGCACGTTCTTCTGAAATAGCGTTCCGTCCTTGATTCCCGGTAACTTTACGCATTCCTTCAATGGCAAGGCGGCGATAAGCACAGGTGTTCCGGCCAGCTCGTGATACATATGCCGCACGCCCGCGAGGGAAAGCTTATAGTTGATGCTGGGATTATCTGCCTCGAGTGCATAGTCGTACCGACGCTTCAGCTCATCCGCGTCAATGACGTGAAGGCTCGCGTCGAACGCTTCATTCTCGCTGAGTTTTGCAAGCTCCTCTTGGAAGGCTTGAAGATCGTGCTCAGCAGCTTTCGTCAAGGTACCGGTCGTGAGCAACTCAAACGATATTTCGTAATCATCTTCCAAGGCTGCTGCGAGCTCGGGAAGCTTTCTCGCCAACTTCTGGCTAGCGACGTTTTGGAGCCGAGCGAGATTTTTGATTTGCACCCACGACGATAAGACTTCCCGCAAAGGCTCAGCGTCAACAGTGCTGGATTGAATGAACTTGCCCTGGATAATGCGAACCAAGGACTGGTCATCGTCCACGATAAGAGCATCGATCTGTTTGTCATCCGGCCCATCTGTAATGTCGTCGCGAGTCTGGTTCATATCTCGAAACAAAACATTCCGAAGATACCAAGCAACAAAGCGCTGCCCATCATTTGAGAAGTTTTGCAAAAAGTAGTCAGCCGCAATCTGTTGTTTGATAAATTCGAGCATCGTCCCCCCGAATCAATTTAAATCGCCATAAAGTTGTATTGCGGAATGCGCAAAAATACGAGCGACTTTCTAATCTGGTCAAAGCGGTTTGCGCGCCGACCAAAGGGGGGGGCTAAATGCCTGAAATCACGATCCCGCGTACCGGCTCGCACTTGCGTAAGTTGTTCGAGATACTCCAGGCCAACCCCGAAGGTCTGCAAGCCGGGGAGGCTATCAAACAGCTCGCATCATCCGTGGTGCTGACACCATACGAGGCCGGATTGTACGAAAGCACCGGTACGCCTCGGTTTGAAAAAATCGTCCGTTTTGCCACGATTGATTGCGTCAAGGCCGGCTGGCTCGCGAAGAACAGAGGTATCTGGTCAGTCACAGAGGCTGGAAAGAAGGCATTCAAGGACTTTCCCGACTCAGAGGCTTTCTATCGCAAGGCTCTTCAACTGTACCGCGAATGGAAGGCCAACGCACCGGTTACTCCCAAAGCCGAGAGTCTTGAAGAGCTTACGCCCGCAGAGTCAGCAAAGGCAGACGCCAGTATCACCTATGAAAAAGCAGACGAACAAGCTTGGAATGAGATTGAAGCTCACCTGCGCGCAATGCCGCCTTATGATCTGCAGGATCTAGTTGCAGGTCTCCTCAAAGCTCTCGGATATCACATTGAGTGGGTGTCTCCGCCGGGTAAGGACGGTGGCATAGACATCATCGCGCATACCGATCCGCTGGGTACACAGCCGCCGCGAATCAAAGTTCAGGTCAAAGGAGGCTCGCAACGGATCGACCTACAGACCCTGAATTCCTTTCTTGCGGTCGTCGACAGCGGAGACGTCGGACTCTACGTGTCGATCGGCGGATTCACCCGAGACGCAGAGGATGCGGCTCGTAAGCAGACCAGCCGGAAGATTACCCTCATCAACGCTGAGCGCCTGGTTGAGCTTTGGATCGAGGCTTACGACAAACTCGACCAGAAATCGCGCCAGCGGCTTCCGCTCTCACCAATCTACTTCCTGACACCCGAGGATTGACCACGAGCGCTCGCCGGAGCTGGATACAAAACCCAATCACTACGTTCATGACGAAACTGCCTGTCGAATGCAGGCGTAGCTAAACCTGCGCAAACAAATGACTATGGCACAAGATTTTGATCAAGAGCTTTTCCGATGCCTGAGGACGGGGCTTGAGGCACTGACGGAAGCCGAAAGACGAGACCTGGACCTGATCTGGCGACACCCAAACGTACCGGCGAAACTTCTGCCGACGATCATCGGCAGCAAGCCTGGTGGGTCGGTATGGATGACCGTCGGCAAGCTCGCGAAGAAGAGGCTGTGGAATCGGATGCCTCGCCGCATCAAATCCGAATTCCAGCGCCCTCGTCGTAGGCCGTTCTATTCCGGCCTGCTGGTCCACCTCGAAACTGTAGAGGACGAACGGCGGGTCCGCTGGACTGTTTTCGAACTTCGGCCCGAAGCCGTGAAGGCCCTTCAAGCCCTGAAGCTCATTGGCCGTTCTCGCCAGAAACCATCAAGCTCCTACCGGCGACTTGAAGAGACCGAGATCGAACAGATTCCGGCTGGCTTTACCGCACCCGCGGAGACCGAACACATCAACAGGGCGATTATCGCGCGGAGAGGCCAAGCTGCCTTCCGGCGGGCGCTGCTGGACGCGTATGACGGGCGTTGTGCCGTCACCGGCTGCACCGAGACCAACGTTCTTGAAGCCGCACACATCGTTGGCCACCGAAGTCGCGGTCGGTACGAGGTACCAAACGGTCTCCTGCTGCGAGCGGACTGGCATACGTTGTTCGACCTTGGGCTCTGGGCTGTTCACCCGAGGCAGGGGACGATCGAGGTATCTCCGAACATCGCGCAGGAGTACCAAAAGTTCAACGGCCGGCGAGTTCGGGAACCCAACGACACTAGCCTCGCTCCGCATTCTGACGCGCTGGAAAAGCGCTACAAGCGCTTCCGGCAGCTTATCCGAGCTTGAACAAAGAACGAGAGCAGCTACTGGCCTCGGCGCCCCCGCTTTGACTTCGCCGCCGGCGCGCGCTGGGCGCGGATGCGCTCCAGCAGGACGCTGGCCGGCTCGTCGGTCGGATCCTGCGGCACCAGCTCACCCCTGAACGCCTTCGTCAGGATCGCCGCGTCCAGTCGCTCGAGCAGCGCCCGAGCGCGTGTCGCTTTTGCTTCGAAACGGTCGGCGCGGGCAAAGCTGGCTTCCAGCTTTTGGATCAATTCGTGCCTAACCTCGCTCGGCGGAAAGGGAAGTCGGATGCGACGGAGAGCGTCCTGGCTGATGTTGCGCATCGAAAGCTGATTTCCGGTAGCAAGGCTCTCGATTTGACGGCGTCCGAGTGGAGAACGCAAGAACCAGAGCACCCATTTCTTCGCATCTTGATCGAGAACGAGCCGAAGAATTTTATCACTTAGATAGAGCCCCTTCGGCCCTTCGTCGACGAGAGCCACGGCACCGACGAGTTCGAGCGTGTTGGCGCGAGAGATGAGCAGGTCCCCGGAGCGGATGCGCGCCTTTTCAGGAGGGCTGTAGTCGGACGGCAATGTCTTGGACTCGGTCGGATCAAATTGGCCCCAGGTTACAGCGCTGACCTTGACCACGCCGAGTTCGCCTTCCCTCGGTGGGCGCTCGTCGCAACGCATGTTCTTGCCTGCTTCGATGCCGTGAAGCAGGCTTCCGAGATCTTTTTGGTCCCAGTCTGCATTCTCGAAGCAAGCGGCCAACGCTTGGCGCTTTAGCTGGCGTTTCAACGCGGGCACGCGATCCAGCTCCGCCCGCGCACGGGCCAAGCGCGCGAACAGCGCGTCCAGCTTGGCGACGATGCGGCGCTGCTCAGCGAGAGGCGGCAAAGGCAATGATAAGTTTGCCAGCTTAGTCCCATTAAAGTTTGGTTGGCCCGTCCCCGTTGCGCCTTCGAAAATCTGCCGCCAGTAATCCGCCGATTGCAAAAACTTCGCGGCGAACTCCGGCAGCAGGATGCCCTGATCGCATTGCAAACGGATCAAGTAGGAGGCGAAAACAGCAGGCAATTCGAGTCGGTCGACGAGAAACGACTTGCCAACCGTCCCGCCCGTTCTTGCGAACAGGATATCGCCTGGTGCAAGCTCGTAGGCGGCGGCTTTCGCGCCTGTCTCATCAGCGAATGGCACGTCCTCCCATCTGATCTGTCCATTTTGGATGTCGGTTATGCGTACGTAGCGATAGCCTTCACCGCTTCGAGACGATGTGCACGTCAACCCATATTGGATTGTCTGGCTACATTCTTGCAGATTCGATCTCACCCAACCTGCTGGAAAGCTCACTCTGCGGCCTCTCCGATCTCTTCCGTGACGAGAGATTCTCCACCCAGTTCCTCCACAAGCCCCCTGATCTCCTCCAGCGCTACCGACAGATGCGCTTCGATCGCTGCAGCAATATCCTCCGGCGCTTCGAGGCCCTCCTCGGCAGCGTCGCGGTCATCCTTCAGCCAGGTGATGTCGAGATTGTCGCCGCGCGCCGCGATTTCGGCGCGGGTAAAGCGGCGGAAACGACCGTGCTCGCCCTGGTCCTTTCGAGCCGCGCGCCCGTGCGGATCGTCGCCGAAACCCGCGACGAAGTCATCGAAATCGGACAGCTTCAGCGGATTGGTCTTGCCATAGGCCTGCGCGCCGGAGCGCATGTCGTAGATCCACACCGCCTCAGTGGCATCTTTCGCCGGGGCTTCCTCGTTGCTCCGCGTGAAAAATAGCACGTTGGTCTTGACGCCCTGTGCGTAGAAGATGCCGGTGGGCAGCCGCAGGATGGTGTGCAAGTCACACCAGTTCATGAGCCGCTGCCGGAGCTGCCTGCCCTTGCCATCGTCGAACAGCACGTTGTCGGGCACGACGATCGCGGCACGGCCGCCGAGCTTCAGGGCGCGGATGCAATGCTCGACGAAGGGCAGCTGATAGGACGAAACCCGATCCGTGATGGTGAGGTCGTCGCGGGTCGGCGGACCGCCGGACGGGCCGAACGGCGGATTTGTCAGGATCAGGTCGGCGTTCTTGAACTTCGGCTCTGACCCGCGGGGCGACAGCGTGTCGCCGAGATCGAGGTGCTCGGGATCGATCTTGTGCAGATGCAGGTTCATCAGGAGCAGACGAAAGGTGTCCTGCACGTTCTCGATGCCGCGTAGCGCTGACCGCAGCTGGAAGGTCTGCTGCTTCGGCGACAGCTCGAAGTAATCGTCGGTCTTGGCGCGCATCAAGTGGTCGGCTGCAATCAGGAAGCCGCCGGTGCCGGCGGCGGGGTCCTGGATCACCTCGCCCGGCTGCGGCTGCATCAGGCGGACCATCACCTCGATCAGCACGCGCGGCGTGAAATACTGCCCGGCGCCGCGTTTGGTCTCCTCTGCCATTTTCTGCAGCAGGCCCTCATAGGTGTCGCCGAAGGCGTCGCGCTCAGCGCTGAACCAGTGCAGCCCGTCGATCGCGTCGATCAGCTTGCGCAGGTTGACCGGCTCGCGCACGATCGTTGCTGCATTCTGGAAGATCGCGACCACCGAGCGGTCGGCGATCTTGGTGCCGTCGCCGAGATCGATCAGCGCCTGGCGATAGCTTTGCAGCACCTCGGTCTCGGGCGCCGATTTCAACGCACTCCAGCGATATTTTTCCGGGATGCGGCTCTCGTCCTTCTGTTCCGAGGCCATCTTGAGGAACAGCAGATAGGTCAGCTCGGTGACGTATTGCTGGTAGGTGACGCCGTCCTTGCGCAGCATCGCGCAGAGACGCCAGAGCTTGTTGACGAGATCGGTTGCTGGATTCATGTCCGTTCCATCTCAGGCGACGTGGTGATCCCAGATCGCGCCGTTGAGGTCCTTCAGGATGTCACCTAGCCCGTGATCAAAGGCCTGATCAATCACCGCGAAGCCACCCGCCTGTGCAAACAGGGGATCGGCGAGGATATCGGGATCGCCGACCGGCTGTGCCCTCAGGGCACGGCCGATTCGCTCCAGCCAGCGCCTTTGCGTCGCCGTCCAGGGCCGGCTGGCGAGAATGCGCTTGACGCCATTCTCGACCCGGGTCTCGTAGGGCACCAGCGGATCGCCAAGCGCAGCCTGGCGCACGAAGCCGATGATGTGGGCGGCGATGTCGGCATTGCGCGCGCGGCCATAGGCCTGGCGTAGGCTGGCCTCGGAGAAGCCGTTGGCGTCGAGCAGCATCGCGAGCGCCTTCAGCTCCTTGCGGGTCAGCTCGCGGGGCTTTTGGGTTGCGGCGATCAAGGCCGGCGCCGCGTTCATGTTGGCCTTCACGAAGGCCTCGAAGCTTTCGATGTAGTCGGCCGGGCTGGCGCGGCCGCCGAAATCGTCCTCGACGCTGACCAGCTCGTCCGCGTGCTCGGAAATGTAGACGCCGTCGCGCGGGCGGCCGGGGCTGGCATTGTCGAGAATGCCGGCGAGCAGCGGGTGCTGCTGGAACAGAGCCAGCGTGTCGGCCGGCGGCGCGTCCCGCAGGCGGTCCGGCAGCGCGGCAAGCGAACCGACCACGGTCTCCAGCGTCTCGCGCTGGGTGCCTTCGATCTGTTTGAGGCGCTGGCGTAGCTTGACGACAATCTGGTCGCGGACGAAGGCGCGATCGTCCTCGGTCGCCGCGCGTTCGAGGTCGCCGACCAGGGTCGCGAACGACAGCGCCGGGTTGACCACCACCGGCCGCATGTCGCTGACCTCCTGCAGATTGGCGTAGATGTCGACGGCGTCGAAGATGCGGAAATATTCCTTGCCGATCTCGTCGCACCGCCGGGTGGCGCGGCCAATCATCTGGTCGTAGAGGATGCGGCTGTTGACCCGACGCACGAACACGAGGTTGGTGATCGCGGGGACGTCAACGCCGGTCGTCAGCAGATCGACGGTGACGACGTATTTCGGCCGGGGATCGTTCTTGAACGCCTTGATGCGGTCCAGCGGCTTGTCGACGGAGCCGGTGATCTTCTCGACGATGTCATGCGGCTGCGGACCGTATTCCTCGGTGAGCGCATCGCGCAGCGCCTTCACCAGGGTGTCAGCGTGGTCGTCCCGGCTGGCGAAGACCAGTGTCTTGCCGCGTTCGCTGGGCGGGCATTCGCGTGCGATCGCGTCGGCCACGGCGCGGTTGAAAGCTGTGGTCAGCACCTTCTTGTTGAACTCGGCGACCTCGAAATCGACCTGATCCTCGAGGTTGAACAGGTCGACCTGGCCGGTGCGGGGATCGATGATGTTGACGTCCTCGCCGGCCTCGAAGCTGATGCCGGTCTGGCTCAGCGCCGTGGTGATGCGGCGCGGCGGCCGGTGGTCGATCAGGTAGCCGTCGATGACGGCCTGCCGGTAGCCGTAATGGAACACGGCCGCGCCGAAGATTTCGCGGGTGTGCAGCGCCGGTGTCGCGGTGAGCGCGATCTTGGTTGCGTCGAAATAGTCGAGCACGCGGCGATAGGCGGAGAGATAGTCGTCGAGATTGCGGAAGCCGAGATCGTCCTCGCGCAGCTCGGCATCGAGCGTATAGCCCCGATGCGCCTCGTCGACGATGATGAGATCATAGGTGCCGGGCGTCGGCCTTTTGGCGTCGGGGTCCTCGAAGACGCGACGGATCATCGCCTGCACGGTTGCGACCTGCACGCGATCAGTGGCCTCGGGGAATTTCTTGGTGAGATCGGCGACCGGAAACACCTGGTCGAATTTCAGGAAGCCAGCGGTGTCGGTCGTGCTCATCGCGTCCAGCGTCTGGCGCCCGAGCGCGTTGCGATCAACCAGGAACAGGATGCGCCGGAAACGCTTGCGGCGAAGCAGCTCGTACATCAGCGCGATGGCAAGTCGGGTCTTGCCGGTGCCAGTCGCCATTGCCAGCAGGATGTTCTTCTGGCCGGCGGCGATCGCCGTTTCCACGGCCGTGATCGCGTCCGTCTGGTACGGCCGCAAGCCGGTGACACCAAGCTCTCGCTCGGCGAGAGCGTCGAAGTCCTCAGTCTGCTCCAGCCGCTCGGTGAGGTCCTGCGGCGAAAGCCATTCCGGCAGCGCGCGCGGATTGCCGCCGGTCGGGCGCGCATCCCAGAACCAAATGCCGGACTTGGTCTCGAACTGCTTCACATACGGCCGGCCGTTGGTCACGAACAGGAACGGCACGCGGAAGCGATCCAGCCCCTGCAGCCACGGGCTGCCCGGCATGATCTCGTCCGGCGTCAAGCGAATGTCGCGAGCATAGCGCTTGGCCTGGCCGAGGCGGCCGGGCACGTCGGCGATGCCTCGCTTGGCCTCGATCACGCCGACGCAGCGGCCGTCGATGAACAGGGCATAGTCGACTGGACCGCTGTCGGTCGGCCATTCGGCGATGGCGATACTCTGGCCGGGTTGCGGGCGCGTCCCCGCGGCGTGCCGCAGCGTCGGCGTGTCGACGGTCCAGCCCGCGGCGCGGAGCTGCTCGTCGATCAGCAAGCGCGTGGTCGCTTCATCGAGCTCGACCTGTTGCGCCTGTCGGTTGGCAAGCTGCGCCAACAGATCGAGCTGCTGCGGCGGCGCGGCTTCAGCCGCGGCCTGCGCGGCCTTCAAGGCAGCTTCGGTCTTGCGCAGGCCCGCCTCGGTCTCGGCGGCGTAGCTCTCCCAGAATTCCTTGTCCTGCCGGATGGCCTCGGTCTCGGAGAGCGCCTTCAGCCGGGCCTCCTCGGCATCACGCACCTTCAGGAGGGCCTTGGCGGCTTCATCGGAGCTCGCGCCGACCTGCTTGCGCAGCTCGTCCAGCTCAGCCTTGAGCGCGGCGGTGGCATCGACCGGCGGCCGCGGCGGCACGAACGGTCCAGCCTTAAAGTCCGGCTTGCCGCCATAGCTCTGATGAAACCAGATCGCGACGCTGCGAGCGATCTTCAAGGCGAACAGAGCGTTGGCAGGCGTGCCGACATCCTCGTGGACAGCCTCGTTGCCGAGCCGCTTCAGGTTGAACAGAAGGTCCGCGATCTCGCGGGGCAAGATCGCGCGCAGCCGCAGCGTCCGCAGCACCTCATCGAAGGTGACGTTGTTCGTGGGCAAAAGGCCATGGCGAGCTGCGACCTCCTTGGCGAGGAATTCGGCGAGCTGCCGCAGCTTGATCAGGCTGGATGGGGCGTCATCGAAGAAATAGCGCTCGGCCAGCGCACCGAGCCGCGCCAGACGTTCGTCCTGCGGGACGAGAAAGCTGAAGTTGCTGTGGACCCCCATTGGACAGCAAAGTACCGATCCGCCAGTCAAATTCAAGGAGTTGAGCGGGCCCCATCTTACGACCTGAGCGATTGCACGAGCGGCATCACTGCGCGCCTCTGCGTAAGGCGCAAGCCCTTAGTCCACTGCCGTCTATAGACGCTTATTTGACGGATATTTGACGACTTTTGCGTAAATCCGCTAAGTCATTGATTTTATTGGCGCTCCCTAGGGGAATCGAACCCCTGTTTCAGCCTTGAGAGGGCCGCGTCCTAACCGCTAGACGAAGGGAGCGTGAGGTGAACCGCATAGCCGCGAAATCGGCGCACCGCAAGACGGGCGGGGAAATTTTCGTCAGCGATGTTGCGGAACGGCTTTCGTTCCTCGCCTCAGGGCGCCTGCAGCTGGGCCATCAGCGCGGCTCCCGCGGTGGGGTCCATCCGATAGATCGTGAGCCCGGACATGGCGCCGGCAAACCAGGATTTCGACCGCATCGGTGTGCCGCTGCCGCCCGCATAGGCCTGATTCAGCAGCACCTGACCCGGCGCTCCAGAGGCTTGCGACCCGATGTTGAAATAATAGGACTGCCCGGCGTCGATCTGGATCTCGGTCTCGTACGCCATCGACACCCCGTTGTCGGCGGTCAGCGTGTGGGCGCCGGCGGGACGATCGACGAAGAGATAATAGCCGTTGCGGAGCGCACCGACGGACTTACCGTCGACCTTGACCTCGGCCGTCGCCGCCGTGCCGCCCATGGCGCCGACGAGGCCCTTCTCACGAAGGAAATACAGTCGCGCCATCTTCGCATCACGCTGCTTGGTTTGCGATTCCAGCGCTGCCGAGCCGGCACAGGCGGCCAGCAGCAGCGCCGCCCCCAGCAGGCTCAATGCGCGAAAAGGATGTCCAGTCATTCCGCCCCACCCCAGAGTTCCCCGGGGTCCTTTAAGCGGAGACGGAACCGGCCGACAATGATACCTCCGCTTGCGGCGACCGCTACCTGCGCCGAACCCGCCCCTTACGGCTCGACGGCGAAGCGCAGACGGCCGGTGGGCTTCAGGGTCTTGGCGTCGAAGGTGCGGACCTCAGTCGTTCCGCCGACATCCAGCGTCACCGCCAGCCGGTCGCCCGCCGCGGCAGTCGCCACGACTCGGGCGCCCTTGGGCAACACCGCGGTGACATCAGGCCCCGACGTGCCGCTTCCCTCGCCGCGGAAAAGGCGGTAGCCGATGGCAACCAGCAGCACGGCGATCGCCACCGACGTGGTCACGCCCGCAATCATCATCATGCGCCGCAGACGCGCCATCAGCTGAGCCTGCTCGGGGGATGGTTCGGGCGCAACGGTCACATTCATGGAAATCTCAGGCTCGCATCTTCAAGGCTTGGTCACGGTCATCGTTGCCGGCGACGAGGGATCGGCGCGGCTCGATCGGGTGCTCGCGGCACGGTTGCCGGAACTGTCGCGGTCGCGGCTGAAGGCGCTGATCCTGGCAGGCCAGGTCAGCATCGGCCAAACCGGCACGGGCAAAGGCAGCGTCGGCGCGGTTCGCGACCCCGCTTATCATGTCGGGCGCGGCGAGACGATCACAATCGACGTGCCGGAAGCTACCCCCGCCGAGCCTGGGCCTGAGGATATTCCGCTTTCGATCGTCTACGAGGACGCCGATATCATCGTCATCGACAAGCCGGCCGGCCTCGTGGTGCATCCGGCCGCCGGCCACGAAACCGGGACGCTGGTCAATGCGCTGATCGCCCATTGCGGCGCGAGCCTGTCCGGCATCGGCGGGGTCAAGCGCCCCGGAATCGTGCACCGGCTCGACAAGGATACGACCGGCCTGATGGTGGTCGCCAAGAACGACCTCGCCCATCAATCGTTGAGTGCGCAGTTCGCCGATCACGGCCGGACCGGCGAGATGGAGCGCGGCTATCTGACATTTGCCTGGGGCGTGCCGCACCGCCAGCATGGCACCGTCAACGCGCCGATCGAGCGCCACCCGCACGCACGCGAGAAGATGGCGGTGCGGCCCCACGGCCGCGAGGCGGTGACCCATTACGAGGTGCAGGAGGTATTTGCGGGCCGCGACGGCAAGCCGGTCGCAAGTCTTCTGGCCTGCCGGCTGGAGACTGGACGCACCCATCAGATCCGGGTGCACCTTGCGCATCTCGGCCACCCGCTGCTGGGAGACGCCGTCTATGGCCCGCACTTCAAGACCAAGGCCAACCAGCTTGCACCCGTGGCGCAGGAGGGGCTCGCCGCCCTTGGCCGGCAGGCCCTGCATGCTTATATGCTTACCGTTGAGCATCCCCGGACCGGGGACATTCTGCGCTGGGAGTCCGATTTGCCTCCTGACCTGCTCCACCTCCGCCGGGCCTTGAGAGCGGCGCTATGACGCAGGCTCGTCGGAAAACAACAGCTATACCAAAAGGTTATATTAGGCACACGTGGACGTGACCCCCGTAATCCTTCCACGGGAGGGGGCACATCGTGTATATTGCACCTGCGTCGAATAACCGGCGCAGGAACATCGCCAGCCGGTCGGCTTTAAGGAAAGCGACCGTCTTGCCTGGCCCGCCGCTATCGGGGGCCTGAACCAACTGGAGGGCGCTCAAATGGCCCGTACAGCTACTCTCCCGGTTCTCAATGGAGAATCCGGACTTGCCCGCTACCTCGCTGAAATCCGCAAGTTCCCGATGTTGGAACCGCAGGAAGAGTACATGCTCGCCAAGCGTTGGCGCGAGCATGACGACAGCGACGCAGCCCAAAGACTCGTAACCAGCCATCTCAGGCTCGTGGCCAAGATCGCGATGGGCTATCGCGGCTATGGCTTGCCGATCTCCGAGGTCGTCTCGGAAGGCAATGTCGGCCTGATGCAGGCGGTGAAGCGGTTCGAACCCGAGAAGGGATTTCGTCTCGCCACCTACGCCATGTGGTGGATCAAAGCGTCGATACAAGAGTACATTCTGAGATCCTGGTCGCTCGTGAAGATGGGCACCACGGCGAACCAGAAGAAGCTCTTCTTCAACCTGCGCAAGGCCAAGAGCCGGATCTCCGCGCTGGATGAAGGCGATCTGCATCCCGACCAGGTCAAGCTGATCGCCAAGCGCCTTGGCGTGACCGATCAGGACGTGGTCGACATGAACCGCCGCCTCGGTGGCGACGCCTCGCTGAACGCGCCGATCCGTGACGACGGCGAAGCCGGCGAATGGCAGGACTGGCTGGTCGATAACTCGCCCAACCAGGAAGCCATCATGGCGGAGCATGAGGAGTTCGATCATCGCCGGCAGGCGTTGACCGGTGCGATCGGCGTGCTCAACCCGCGCGAACGCCGCATCTTCGAGGCGCGGCGCCTGGCAGATGAGCCGATGACACTCGAGGATCTTGCCGCCGAATTCGGCGTCTCTCGCGAGCGCGTGCGTCAGATCGAGGTCCGCGCCTTCGAGAAGGTGCAGGCCGCGGTCAAGGGCACCATCGCCCGGCAGGAGGCCGCAGCGTTGGAAGCCGCGCATTGATGCGCGGCGACCGGGCTCGCGGATGGTCGAATTGAGTTGATGGAAGCCGGCGGTGACGCCGGCTTCTTGCGG
>Ga0209677_100101_pt1 | contig 91739 bp, 80 predicted proteins | sample AraplaCvi_mCL_r2_2_FD_184285 | JGI IMG/M metagenome (GOLD analysis project Ga0209677, IMG submission 184285) | Arabidopsis root microbial communities from North Carolina, USA - plate scrape CL_Cvi_mCL_r2 (SPAdes) (version 2) | ecosystem: Host-associated > Plants > Roots > Endosphere | place: USA... | reverse complement strand
CGTCAATCGGGCATGCTTATGGCTGTTCATCCGGGCTCCGGTTCTTGGCAGATTGGGTGTTTGGCGACTTCCAGTCTCTCAAACCCAACCCGGATGAACACCGGATACAACCTATTGAAGCATCACAACTAGGCGTCCTTCCGATGCGCCGCCCGCGCGTGCGCGGTGGCGTGCACGCATGCGCGCGAGGCGCGGCCGGCATGCCTCGCGGCGATCGTCCTGCCGTTGCGCATCGATGAGAAGTCCCGACAGCCCGCGCGGCAATTGATCACGAAAATCGCGCAATCGCTTCATACGGTGCTTGGTATCCGCCGCTGCGCCGGGGCGTCCGACCCGACGACAACGCGCCACGGCGCAAGACATTCCGCACCATGGCTGCATCGAACCTGAAACTGAAGAACCTGCACGATCTCGTGCCGCAGGACGTCGAGGCCGACGCCGCGCCGCGCGCGGGCGACGCGTCCGCGCTGCTGGCGCGCTACCGCGAGGCGGGCTATCTGAAAGCCGGCATCAATCCGCTGCACTTCGCGCGCCAGGGCGACGTCGACGCCGTGCCGGCGGCATTCCGGCACGCATCGCACGACGAGGCGGATCTGCACGGCCTGGAAGCGCGGCTGAGGCGCAGCTATTGCGAGGGCCTCGCGCTGAACGCCGCGCACGTGCGCAACCATGCGCGCGCCGACTGGCTCTACGAGCGGCTCGAGGCCCGGGCCGCGGCGCCGCGCATCGCGCCCGACAAGCGCCTGGCGCTGTACGAGCTGCTGTTCGCGGCCGAGCGCCTCGAGCGCGCCATCGCGGCCGACTACCCCGCGGCCAAGCGCTTCAGCCTGGAGGGCAGCGAGTCCTACCTCGTGTTCCTGCGCGGCGCGATCGACGCCGCGGCCGCGCACGGCGCCGGGCAGGTCGTGATGGGCATGCCGCACCGCGGCCGGCTGAACGTCCTGGCCAACGTGATGGGCCTGTCGGCCGACGAGCTGCGCTCGCTGTTCACGGAGACGCCCGCGCCGCACCTGGCCGCCTGGGACATCAAGGAGCACCTCGGCTTGTCGCGCCGCCTGCGCACGGACGCGGGCTGGATCGAAGTGCTGCTGGCGCACAACCCGTCGCACCTGGAGAGCGTCACGCCCGTCGTCACGGGCATGGTGCGCGCGCTGCAGGAACGCGCGGCGGCCGATCCGCGCGGCCACGTCGTGCCGCTCATCGTGCACGGCGACGCCTCGTTCAGCGGCCAGGGCATCGTCACCGAGACGCTCAACCTGGCCGGCACGCGCGGCTACGGCGTGGGCGGCACCGTGCACGTCATCCTGAACAACCAGATCGGATCGACGGTGTCGAACCTGGCGGACGCGCGCTCCACGCTGAACAGCGCCGACGTCGCCCGCGCCTACGATGTCCCCGTGCTGCACGTCAACGGCGACATGCCCGAACTCGTGGCCCAGGCCGCCGAGCTGGCGCTGCAGTACCGCCAGCGCTTCCACGCCGACATCCTGGTCGACATCGTGGGCTACCGCCGCCATGGCCACAACGGCCACGACGACCCGCGCGTGACGCAGCCGGCGATGCAGCGCGTGGTGCGCTCGATGCCGACCGTGGTGCAACGCTACCGCGCGCAGCTGGCACGCGAGGGCGAGCCGGCGCTGGACCGGATCGTCGCGTGCGAGGAACGCGTGGCGGGCGCGCAATCGCTGCCCCTGTGTGCCGTCGACGTGGCGCCCGTGGCCGCCCCGCCGGCCGCCCCCGCGGCGCCGCGCGTCGCGCTGGCCGCCGTCGCCGGCGTGCCCTTCGCCCAGCTCAAGGCGCTTACCGACACGATGAGCGTGCCGCCGTCCAACTTCCGGCTGCACGACGACATCACCGCGCTGGCCGCGGGCTGGCGCGAGACCGCCGGCCGGCGCGCCAACGGCGTCGACTGGTGCCTGGCCGAGACGCTCGCCTACGCGTCGCTGCTCGGCGCCGGCGCCAACGTGCGCCTGAGCGGCCTGGACATCGGCCGCGGCAGCTTCTTCCACCGCCAGTGCGTGTGGCACGACCAGGACGCGCTGGTGGACGGCGAGAAGGTGCACGTGCCGCTGCGCCACCTCGGCGAGCGCCAGGGCGTGTTCTCGGTGTTCGAGACGCCGCTGTCCGAGGAGGCGGTGCTCGGCTTCGAGTACGGCTACTCCGTGATGAGCACCGACACCGTGGTCGCGTGGGAGGCGCAGTTCGGCGACTTCGTGAACAACGCGCAGGTCCTCATCGACCAGTTCATCTGCTCCGGCGAGGCCAAGTGGGGCTGGCGCAGCCGGCTCGCGATGCTGCTGCCGCACGGCAACGAGGGCGGTGGCCCCGAGCATTCGAGCGCGTACGTCGGCCGCTTCCTGTCGCTGTGCGCCGAGAACAACATGGTCGTGTGCATGCCCAGCACCTCGGCGCAGATGTTCCACCTGCTGCGCCGCCAGGCGAGCTCGACCAGCCCCAAGCCGCTGGTGGTGTTCACTCCCAAGGGCCAGCTGTACGGCACGAAGGCGAGCTTCTCCGCGTGGAGCGAGTTCGAGACCGGCGGCTTCAAGGCCGTGCTCGGCGACATCGACCCGGCGCAGGCGCCGGCGGTCGAACGCGTGGTGCTGTGCAGCGGCAAGATCCACTACGCGCTGGCGGCCGATCTCGCCGCAAGGCCCGATCCGCGCGTCGCGCTGCTGCGCGTCGAGCAGCTCTATCCGCTGCCTGCCGCCGAGCTCCGCCAGCGGCTGGCGCACCTGCCGCGGCTGGCCGAGGTCGTGTGGGTGCAGGAGGAGGCACGCAACCATGGCGCGTGGACGGCGCTGCGCGAGCCGCTGGAGGACGCGCTGCCCGCCGCCGTGCGCCTGCGTTGCGCGGCCCGGCCCGCCGCCGCGGCCAGCGCCGGCTGCCGGCGCTCGGTGCACGCGGCCGAACAGGACGCGATCGTCGCCTCGGCGCTGCGCGGCCTGCCGTGAACCGCCGGCTCAGGCCGCCGAAGCTGGCTGACGTCCGAGCAGGTGGATCGGCGCGGCCGTCGCGAACGCCAGCAGGTTCTCCGCCGGCATCGGCTTGGCGAAGTAGAAGCCCTGCAGCACGTCGCAGCCCAGCTCGGCGAGGAAGTTCGCCTGCGGCCGGGTCTCGATGCCCTCGGCCACCGTGCGCAGGTTGAGGGCGCGCGCGATGTCGAACGTGGCACGCACGATCGCCTCCGACTCGGCGCTGGTCAGCATCTCGCTCGTGAACGCGCGGTCGACCTTCAGCGTGTCGAGCGTGAACTGCTTGAGGTAGCTCAGCGACGAGTAGCCGACGCCGAAGTCGTCCAGCGCGATGGTCACGCCCAGCTTCTTCAGGCGCGCGATCGTCTGCTGGCTGTGCTGGTTGTCCTCCATCAGCAGCGTCTCGGTCAGCTCCAGCTCGAGGCACTCGGGCGGCAGGCCGGTGGAGCGCAGCACGTCGCGCACGGTGTCGACGAGCGAGTCGCCCGCGAACTGGCGCCCGGAGATGTTGACGGACAGACCCAGGCCGGCGAGGCCGTTGCGGTGCCACTGCGCCATCTGGCGGCAGGCCGTCATCAGCACCCAGTCGCCCATGTCGGCGATCACGCCGATGCGTTCGGCGATCGGGATGAACACGCCGGGCGACACCATGCCGAGCTCCGGATGCTCCCAGCGCAGCAACGCCTCCACGCCCACCATGCGGCCCGTGCGCGCGGACACCAGCGGCTGGTAGTGCAGGCGCATCTCGTCGCGTTCGACGGCGTGGAACAGCGCGCTCTCCATCGACAGCCGGCTGTGGGCGCCTTCGTTCATCTCGGACGCGTAGGTGACCGAGGCGCCGCCGCCGCGGCGCTTGGCGCGGTACATCGCCACGTCCGCGTTGGCCAGCAGGGTCTCGGCCACCACCGCGCCTTCGCCCGCGATGGCGATGCCGACCGACGCGGTGACATGCAGGTGCTGGGCCGCGTGCGTGAACGGCTCCTTCAGCGCCTTGATGTAGCGCTCCGCGATGGCTCGCGCCGCGTCGGGATGCGGCAGGCCCGGCAGCACGACGACGAACTCGTCGCCGCCCCATCGCGCGACGGTGTCGCCCGTGCGCGTGCACGATGCGAAGCGCGCCGCGACGGCCGCGAGCAGCTCGTCGCCGCTGTGGTGGCCGAGCGTGTCGTTGATGTCCTTGAAGCGGTCCAGGTCGATCAGCAGCACCGCCAGCAGCGAGCCCTCGCGGTAGCAGCGCGCCATCGCGACGGGCAGGCGCTCGTCGAGCAGCAGGCGGTTGGGCAGCCGGGTCAGGCGGTCGGTGCGGGCCTCGAGGTGGAGCTGGTCCTCCATGCGCTTGCGCTGGTCGATGTTGCGCGACAGGCAGAGGATGTCGTCCTGCTGGCCGCCGACCGACAGCGAGCGCAGCGCGCTCTCCAGCCAGACGTAGTCGTCGCTGGCCAGGCGCGCGCGGTAGGCGACCGTCGTCGCGCTGTCGCCCGACGCCGCGGCGTCGAAAGCGGCCTGCAGCAGCGGCATGTCCTCGGGGTGCACGCGCTCGGCGATGTTGGTGTGCAGCAGCGCCTGCGCCTCGATGCCCAGCACGTGCAGGCTGGCGGGGGAGGCGAAGTGGATCGAGCCGTCGCGCGCATGGCGCGTGATCAGGTCGGTCGAGCCCTCGGTGATGAGCTGGTACTGGCGCATCGTGCTGACCAGCGATTCCTCGCGCTCGTTCAGGCGCCGCGTCAGTGCGTTGAACGCCGAGGTCAGTGCGTGCACCTCGCCGCTGCGGGTGGCGCTGCCGCCGGGCAGCGGCGCGATGCGCCCGTCCGTCGCGGTGTAGTCGGTGATGTGGCGGCTGAGCGCGATCAGCGGCTGCGTCAGGTAGCGCGTGAGCAGCCAGATCGCGAACAGGATGCCCAGTGCGGCCGCCGCGAGCGCCAGCAGGAAGTTGCGCACCAGGCTGCCGATGTAGGCGTAGGCCTCGTCCTTCGGATAGACCGCCGACACGATCCAGCCCGCGGTCTTGATGCGGTGGTAGCTGATGAACGCCTCGCGCCCGCCCTCGTCGACGCTCGAGCCCGTGCCCTCGAATCCCTTGAGCGCGCGGTCGAACAGCGCGTTGGCGCCCGGCGCGTACATCGGCTTGGACAGGTGGCGCGGGTCCGGATCGATGATCAGCTTGCCGTCGGCCGTGACGATGGAGACGTAGCCGGTCTGCCCGATGCGGGTCTTGGAGACGCTGCCCAGCATCTCGGGGCGCGTCAGGCCCAGGCTGCCGGTGAGCAGGCCGATCAGCTTGCCGTCGCGCGAGAGCACCGGCATCGTCAGCACGACGACGTAGTTGCCGTCGCCGGCGTTGGTCTTGAACGGCTCGGAGATGACCGGCCGCGCGGTCTGCAGCGTCTGGCGGATGTAGGGACGCCACGTCGCGTCCTGGCCGATGCGGTCGGGCCGGTACGGGCGCTCGGCCATCAGGATGCCCTTGGCCGAGAACAGGAAGACGGAGCGGTCGAACACCGAGGCCAGGCCGTCGTTGCGCTCGAGCGCCTCGCGCGCGCTGCGCAGATCGGACAGGTCGTGCTCGTCGATGTGCGCCGCGCTGTCGCGCAACGCGCTCTGCAGCAGCTCGATGCGGTAGTCGACGTTCTCGGCGATGCGGCCGACGAGCAGGTCCTGCTCGCTGGAGAGCACCGTGCTGAGCTGTTTGTCGAAGGTCTGCAGCGAGACCGACGCCATCACCGCGACGCCCGCCAGGAAGACGATGGAGGTCGCCAGGGAGGCGCGCGTGGCCAGGCTCTGCGGCACGAGCCAGCGGCGCGCTCGCAGCATCTTGCGGAGAAGGGGGAAGGACATGGTGGTGATCTTTCCAGGCGGGTTGAACGCCTTTTCGGAAATGGTGCGCTCGAGCTGTACCCCCCGGGGTGTCGGGAGTTCTGGTCGAGCAGGCGGACGGGTCGGCGGGTGTGCGAAATGTCCGCGGAAGGCGCCGGTTCACCCGCCCAAGGCGGCCGGCGCTGGAGATCTCCCCACAGCGGCCCCGGCGCGGACCGGGTGGGGTCGGACGGCGATCGCCTACAGCGGGCGCTTGCGCGCCGCGGCGTCCGCCAGGGTCTGCTGGAAGATCGTTTCGACCGGGCGGTCTTCCGGCAGGACGTAGACGACGCCGCGCCCCGTGCCGAGAGCCCGCATGACGACCGCGTCGAAGAAGGCCGGCGGCACGACCACGCAGCCGTACGACTGGCGGTGCGCGGCCGGGTCGGACGACGCCAGCGCGGCCTGCCGCTTCGGCCGCGACCGGCCCGGACGCAGCCGGTGGATGGCGATCGCGGTGTCGTAGTCGATCCAGACGTTGGCCTCGCCCGTGGGCGTGCGGCCCGGCTGCGATTCGAAGCGGCCGGCCGGGGTCGTGCGCTCGAAGGGACGGATTTGGCTGACGGGACGCGTGCCGATGCCCGGCGCCGAATCGTCGCCGCGGGCGAAGCCGGTCAGGACGGCCGAACTGCCGATGAGGCGGCCGTCCGCGCCATGGACGTAGATGTGCGCCGTCTTCTTGTCGACGATGGCGTAGGGGTGCCCGCGGTTGTCGTCATGGTCGCGAACCCAGCGCTCGGCGAAGCGGACGTCGCTCGAGACCGTTTCGGGCGCGAGGGACGGCGAGGGCAGGTGGGTGGCGGCACAGGCGTGCCACGCGACGCCGGCCAGGAGCGCGGCGCACGACGAGCGATGGAACATGGGCGTGGAATGGGCGCTCGCGCGCCTTCGGGACGGGCCGGATGCCGGCCGGGACGCCTCGAATTTTCCGCAGATGCGGCGGCGGCAATCGTCGGATCAAGGCCGCATCCCGCCCCGATTTGGCACGCGGCCGGCCGCCGCGGATCGTCGTCCGCGGTGTCCCATCGCGTACCGGGCTCGGTCAGGCCAGTGCGCGCACCACCCACATGCCGGCGAACAGGCCGCCCACGCCGAGGAGGACCGAGCCCGCCACGTACAGCAGTGCGAAGCCGGACTGGCCGCGCTCGACCAGCAGCGCCGTCTCGAGCGAGAAGGTCGAGAACGTCGTGTAGCCGCCCAGGATGCCGGTGGCGATGAACAGGCGCAGCGCCTGGGGCAGCGACAGCTTGAAGGCGAACAGCGCGGCGACGACACCCATCAGGATCGAGCCCGTCACGTTGATGAACAGCGTGCCCAGCGGCCAGTCGCTGCCCACGAGCCGCAGCGACGCGCCGTTGACGAAATGCCGCAGCGCGGCGCCGAGGCCACCGCCGGCGAAGACGAGGAGGTATTTGTGCATGGTCCGAGTTCGCGGTTGGAGTCTCCGGGACATCGTGATCCGCAGGGGCGCGTGCTCGTGGACAACGCACGCTCCCGCCGCGGACGTCGGACGCCCGGTGTCGGCAGGAGCTATCAGCCGGGTCGGCGGTTGTCGGGAAGCCCCATTCCCATCCCACGGGGCCGGAGCATAGCGCATCGGCCCAGGCGTGCCCGCGCGGGCCATCGGATGCCGGCGCGCCAGCCGGCATGAGATCGAATCATCGGGGTCCGGCTGTGCAAACATGCACGCGAACGTCCGCACGGACCGGGGCCGGCCATCGCCGGTTCGGGGGAGGGCCGCCGCCCCGGGCGTTGCGCCGCCGCCATCGCTGAGCGATATTGAAATAGTTGAAACATGCGCGCCCGGCGGGCATGGTCAACTCGGCAGGCCCCCGTCGAGGGGCAGTCGCCGAGCGGGAAAGAACATGGCGTCATTCAAATTGGAGACAGTCTTGGAGGCGATCGAGACGTCGCGCCCCAGCGTGCTGGTCGTCGACGACGAGCCGGACATGGTGGCCTCGCTGCAGGACGTGTTGCGGCGCGCCGGCTTCGAGGCCGACGGCGCCGGCAACGGCGAGGACGCGCGCCGCGCGATGGCCAGCCGCCACTACGCGCTGATGGTGCTGGACCTGCGTCTCAAGGCCGAGGACGGCCTGACGCTGGCGCGCCAGATGCGCCAGACGTCGGCGATCCCGATCATCATGATCAGCGGCAGCAGCGACGAGACCGATCGCGTGCTGCTGCTGGAGCTGGCCGCCGACGATTTCCTCGTCAAGCCGTTCAGCCCGCGCGAGCTCATCGCCCGCGTGCGTGCCGTGCTGCGCCGTTACGACCCGGCCCCGCCGGCCCCCGCGCCCGCGCGCCCGCCCGCCGCGGCGAGCAACAACGAGCGCCTGCGCTTCGGGCAGTGGACGCTCGACCTCACCGAGCGCGAGCTGCATCGGGCCGATGGCAGCCTGTGCGCGCTGACGCAGGCCGAGTTCCGGCTGCTGGAGGCCTTCGTGCGCCAGCCGCGCCGCATCTGGACGCGCGACCAGCTGCTGGAGCACACGCGCAGCCTCGACACCGAGGTGTTCGACCGCACCATCGACGTGCTGATCCTGCGCCTGCGCCGCAAGATCGAGTCCAACCCCAAGCATCCCAGCTTCATCTGCACCGAGCGCGGGATGGGCTATGTCTTCGCGGTCGACGTGTCGCCATGCTGATGCCCGTCGCCGGCGCCGTCGAGCCCGCGGCCGCGGCCGCAGGCGAGCGGCCCGTGCGGCGATTGGGGCGGGTGCGCACGCGCCTGCTCGCGGCCTTCCTCCTGCTGCTGGGTGCGACCGTGCTGCTCACCGCGGTGGGCTGGGTCGGCCTGCGGCGCATGCAGTCCACGCTGGCGGGCGTGGAGGGCGACCTGCTGCCGCGGATCTCGCACGCGCTCGAGCTCTCCGAGCGCGCCACGCAGCTGGCGAGCACCGCGCCCAAGCTGGGCGATGCGCTGTCGGCCGAGGAGCTGGACACGCATCGCCAGGTCGTCGAATCCCTGCTCGCGCAGGTCGGCCGCAGCACGTCGGAGCTCGGCGAGACGACCCCGCGCCTGCGCTCGGTCATCGACCGCCTGCAGCAGAGCGTGCACCAGGATCTGCCGGCGCTGATCCAGCTGTCGCAACGCAAGCTGCGCGAGCAGGAGCGGCTCGACGCGCAGCTCAAGCGCCTCGACCGCCTCGGCCAGGTGCTGCATCCCGCGCACGGCGAGCCGGCCGACCCGCGCATCTCCAGCCTGTGGTCGACGCTGGTGCTCGGGGCGGCGGTCTCGGACACGGCCACGATCGGCCGGCTCGAGGCCGACGCGGAGGCGCTGCTGCTGTCCGCGCGGCAGCGCGGGGCGACGAAGTCGCTCGCGCCCGCGGACGCGCGCGAGCTCGTGGCGCTGACCGAGGGGCCGGACTCCGTGCTCGGCTGCCGCCAGGCCCTGGTGAACTACGACGCGCAGATCGACTACCTCGTCACGCTCACGCGCGCCAACGCCGACGACCTCAGCGACGAGACCTCGCGCTACGTCGCGCAACTGCGCCTGGCCGCGGCCGACCGCAGCGAGCGCATGCGCGTCGCGGTGCGCGCCAGCGAGGCGCTGATGCTCGTGCTCACCGCGCTGTGCGTGGTGATCGGCGCGTTCGCCACGCGCTACGTGCGGCGATTGGTCGGCGAGATCGAGAAGATCACCCACGTCATGTCGCGCCTGGCCGCGGGCGACACCGCGCTGTCCACGCCGGCCACCGCGCGGCCCGACGAGCTCGGCGCGCTCGCGCGCAGCTTCGAGGTGTTCCGCGACAACCTGCTGGCCAAGCAGCAGCTGGTGCGCGACCTGCACGCGCAGCGCGAGCTGCTGGAGGCCGTGCACGAGAACCTGACGGACGGCCTGGCCGTGTTCGATCGCGACGGCCGCCTGCTGCTGTGGAACAGCCGCCTGGCGGAGATGCTGGGCCGCCAGGGCGTCGCGCCCGCGGGCGGCGCGCGTCCGTCCGCGCTGCTGGCGGCGATGCCCGCGGACACGACCTGGAGCAGCCCGGAGTCGCAGCGCCAGGTGCCGCTGGCCGAGCTCGCGCCCGAGGCGTGGCTGCGCGCCGAGCACCTGGAGCTGCATGCGCCCGACGGCCAGGTGCTGGACCTGCGCAGCTGCTCGATGCCCGGCGGCGGCACCGTCTCGCTGGTGACCGACCTCAGCGCGCGGCGCGCCATCGAGACGCAGCTGCAGCAGGCGCAGAAGCTCGAGACGCTGGGGCAGCTCACCGGCGGCGTCGCGCACGACTTCAACAACTACCTCGGCACCATCCTCGGCAACCTCGCGTTGCTGGAGGCCACCGTCGGCCCCGAGGACGAACGCGCCCGCGTGCAGTGGGGCCGCGTGCGTCGCGCCGCCGCCAGCGCGGCCGGCCTCACGCGGCGCCTGCTCGCGTTCGCTCGCCGCCAGCCGCTCGAGGCCGAGGACGTGCTGCTGGACGAGATGGTCGAGGAGATGCGCGATCTCGTCGAGTACAGCGCGAGCGACGCGGTCGAACTGGTGCTGGAACTCGACGGCGGCGACGCGCCCGTGCACATCGACCGCGGCCAACTGGAGAACGCGCTGCTCAACCTCGTGATGAACAGCGCGGCGGCGATGCCGCGCGGCGGCACGCTGACCGTGTCGACCACGCGCGTGGCCGGCCGCGACGGCCTGCCGTGGATCGAGCTCGCGGTGACCGACACCGGCATCGGCATGAGCGAAGCGCAGGCCGCGCGTGCGTTCGAGCCCTTCTTCTCCACGCGGCCCACGGGCGAGGGCAGCGGCCTGGGACTGTCCATCGTCTACGGCTTCGTGCGCCAGTCGGGTGGCGACATCATGCTGCACACGCAGCCCGGGCACGGCACGCGCGTCGCGCTGCGCTTCCCCACGACCGCGCCCGGGGGCCGCGGCGCGCCGTCGCTCGCCACGCCGATCGCCGCGCTCGAGCCGCTGCATGGGCGCGCGCTTCTGATCGTCGAGAACGACGAGGCCTTCGGCGCGACGCTGGCCGAACAGCTGCGCCAGCTCGGGGTGTGCGTGCATGCGGCCGCGAACGCGGAGGACGCGATGGACGCGCTGGCCGGCGGCCTGCGCGTGCACGGCCTGGTGAGCGACATCCGTCTCGGGCAGGGCGCCAACGGCATCGCGCTGGTGCGCATGGTGCGCGCGCGCTGGCCTGGATTGCCGGTGCTGCTGATGTCCGGCGAGGTGCCCGAGCTGGCCGTGGACGCCGCGCGCGACGACGCCGACGGCCCGGTGACCGGCATCGAGGGCCTGCGCGATTCGCATGCCGGTGCGCCGCACTTCCTGCAGAAGCCGTTCTCCCTCGGCCAGCTCGCGGCGTGGATCCGCACGCTGCAGGTTGCAGCCGCGTAGCGTCCGGCCGAAACATTCGAAATCTTCCGCGCGCCCGCCGGCGGTCAAATCGCTTCCGACGTCGACGCAGTTGCGGAGTTCGCGAGGCGGCACTTCGAGGACCGGGACGTTGGAGACAGCGATGAGCCTATTCGAGAGCAAGCGCAGGAAAGTGAAGGCGTCGACGGGACGGCGGGCCGCCATGCTGCTGGCGCTGGCAGCCGCCGCATGCCTCGCGCCGGGCGCGCGCGCCGAGTCGATCAAGATCTCCTGCGGCGCGGTGGGGCGCGAGCTCGAGCAGTGCCGCGACGCCGCGCAGGCCTGGGCGAAGAAGACGGGCAACCAGGTGCAGGTCGTGGCCACGCCCAACGACTCGAGCGAGCGCCTCGCGCTGTACGAGCAGGTGCTCAGCTCGGGCTCCGACAAGATCGACGTGTTCCAGGTGGACGTGGTCTGGCCCGGCCTGCTCGGCTCGCACTTCATCGACCTGCGCCCCTACGCGCATGGCGCCGAGCAGCAGATGTTCCCCGACTTCGTCGCCGCCGACACCAAGGACGGCCACCTCGTGGCGATGCCGTGGTTCATCAACGCGGGCCTGCTGTTCTATCGCAAGGACCTGCTGGCCAAGTACGGCCTGCCGGTGCCCGAGACCTGGGCCGCCCTGGCGATCGAAGCGCGGCGCGTGCAGGACGCCGAGCGCGCCGCCGGCAACGACAAGATGTGGGGCTACGTCTGGCAGGGCCGCGCCTACGAGGGCCTGACCTGCGACGCCGTCGAATGGCTCGCGAGCTACGGCGGAGGCGCCATCGTCGAGCGCGACGGCCGCATCTCCGTGAACAACCCGCGCGCGGCTGCGGCGCTGCGCAATGCCGCGAGCTGGGTCGGCGACATCTCGCCGGCCGCCGTCCTCAACTACGCCGAGGAGGAGTCGCGCGGCGTGTTCCAGGCCGGCAACGCGGTGTTCATGCGCAACTGGCCCTATGCCTGGTCGCTGGCGCAGGCGCCGCAGAGCAGCATCCGCGGCAAGGTCGGCGTGGCCGTGCTGCCGGCCACCGCCACCGGGCCGCATTCGGCGACGCTGGGCGGCGAGTCGCTGGCGGTGTCGAGGTACTCGCGCTACCCGGCGCTCGCCGCCGACCTCGTGATGTACATGACCAGCGCCCCGGTGCAGAAGCAGCGTGCGATCGGCAGCTCGTTCAATCCGAGCCTGCTCGCGCTCTACAAGGACGCCGACGTGCTGGCCGCCAACCCGTTCATGGGCGAGCTCTATCCCGTGTTCACCCACGCCGTCTCGCGTCCCGCGGTCAGCGCTGGCACGCGCTACAACCAGGTGAGCAACGAATTCTGGAACGCCACGCACGACGTGCTGTCGCATCGCGCGAAGGCCGAGGACGCTCTGGCCGAGCTGTCCGCCACGCTCGAGCGCGTGAGCCGGGGCGGCAAGTGGAATTGAGCGGGCCCTCGATGTCGACGATCGCCTCTCCCGGACCCAGCCCGCGCGGCGCGGGCGGGCGCACGCTCGCGGCCCGCCGCCTGCGCCAGGCCTTGTGGATGCTCGCGCCGATGCTGCTGCTGCTCGTGGCGGTGGCCGGCTGGCCGCTGGCGCGGACGGTCTGGATCAGCCTCACCGACATGCAGCTGTCCGACCCGCACGCCGCGCGCTTCGTCGGGCTGGACAACTACCTGGGGCGGTATGGCCTGCTGGCCGATCCCGCCTGGCGGCGCGCGGTGTTCAACACGCTGGGCTTCGCGCTGGTGTCGGTGACGCTGGAGACGGCGCTGGGGCTGGGCGTCGCGCTGCTGCTGAACCACCCGTCGCGGCTGCGCACCGCCCTGCGCGCCTGCGTGCTCGTGCCCTGGGCCATCCCCACGGTGGTGTCGGCCAAGATGTGGAGCTGGATGCTGCACGACCAGTTCGGGGTCGTGAACCACTACCTCTCCGCGCTGCACCTGATCCACGGGCCCGTGGCGTGGACGGCCGACCCGACGCTGTCGCTGCTGTCGGTGGTGGCGGTCGACGTCTGGAAGACGACGCCGTTCATGGCGCTGCTAATCCTGGCCGCCTTGCAGACGGTGCCCGGCGACTGCTACGAGGCCGCGGCCGTCGACGGCGTGCCGCCGCGCGCGGTCTTCTGGCGCATCACGCTGCCGCTGATCGCGCCGGGCGTGGCGGTGGCGGTGGTGTTCCGCCTGCTCGACGCGCTGCGCGTGTTCGACCTCGTCTACGTCATGACGGCCAACAGCCGCGCCACGCGCACGATGTCGGTGTACGTGCGCGAGCAGCTGATCGACTTCCAGCAGGTCGGCTACGGCTCCGCGGCGGCCACGGTGCTGTTCCTGGTCATCGGGCTGAGCACGCTCGCCACGCTGCGCGTTCTGCGCTCGCCGGCGGAGGAGGCGGCATGAGCGCTTCGGCTCGTCGCCCGCCCGGCTCCCTGGCCGGCCGCATCGGCTACCTGGCCGCGGCATTGGTGGTGACGGCCGTCTCGGTGTTCCCGCTGCTGGTGGCCGTGTCGAGCTCGCTCAAGACCGGCGACGGCCTGTTCGACCCCGGCCTCGTGCCGGCGGCGCCGACGCTGGAGAACTACCGCCACCTGTTCGCGGAGCACCCCTTCGGGCGCAACCTGCTGAACTCGGCGATCGTCTCGACCGCGGTCGTCGCCGTCAGCCTCGTGCTGAGCCTGATGGCGGCGTGGTCGCTCGGGCGCGTGCGCTTCCGCGGGCGCGGCACGCTCCTGATGTGCATCCTCGCCGCGTCGATGTTCCCGCAGGTCGCGGTGCTGTCGGGCATGTTCGAGCTGGTGGGCGCCCTGGGCCTGTACGACAGCCTGGGCGCGCTGATGGTGTCCGACCTCATGCTCACGCTGCCGTTCACCGTGTGGGTGCTGGTGACCTTCATGCGCCAGCTGCCGCGCGAGCTCGAGGAGGCCGCCGCGATGGACGGCCTGGGGCCGCTCACGATCGTGTTCCGCATCTTCCTGCCGCTGCTGTGGCCCGCGCTCGTGGCCACCGGCCTGCTGGCGTTCATCGCGGCCTGGAACGAGTTCCTGTTCGCGCTGACGTTCACGCTCTCGGCCTCCTCGCGCACGGTGCCGGTGGCCATCGCCCTGATCAGCGCGTCGTCCGCGTTCGAGCTGCCCTGGGGGGGGATCATGGCCGCGTCGGTGATCGTCACGCTGCCCCTCGTGGGCCTCGTGCTGCTGCTGCAGCGCCACATCGTCTCCGGTCTCACCCAGGGCGCGGTCAAGGGCTGATGCCCCGACGCCGCCGCGCCGTCCCTTTCCGCACTCTTCTTCCACGCGATGAGCATGACCTTCTCCCGCGCCGACGCCGACTGGTGGCGTGGCGCCGTGATCTACCAGATCTACCCGCGCAGCTTCCAGGACAGCAACGGCGACGGCATCGGCGACCTGGCCGGCATCGTGCGCCGCCTGCCCTACGTGGCGGCGCTCGGCGTCGATGCAATCTGGGTGTCGCCGTTCTTCCCGTCGCCGATGCGCGACTTCGGCTACGACATCTCGGACTACTGCGACGTCGACCCGCGCTTCGGCACGCTGGCCGATCTCGATCGCCTCGTCGAGGCCGCGCACGCGCTGGGGCTGAAGGTGCTGATCGACCTGGTACTGAGCCACACGTCCTCGGCTCACCCGTGGTTCGCCGAGAGCCGCTCCAGCCGCGACAACGCCAAGGCCGACTGGTACGTGTGGGCCAACGCCTCGCCCGACGGCACGCCGCCCAACAACTGGCTCTCGCTGTTCGGCGGCAGCGCCTGGCAGTGGGACACCGAGCGCGGCCAGTACTACCTGCACAACTTCCTCGCGTCGCAACCTGACCTGAACTACCACTGCCCCGAGGTGCGCGCCGCCGTGCTGGACGTGGCGCGCTTCTGGCTCGCGCGCGGCATCGACGGCTTCCGGCTCGACGTCGTCAACTTCTACTTCCACGACCGGCAGCTGCGCTCGAACCCGCCGCAGCCGCTCGGCCGCTTCGCCGCCGCGGTGCCGCCCAGCAACCCGTACGCATTCCAGAGCCACGTCCACGACAAGACGCAGCCGGAGAACCTCGAGTTCATGCACGAGCTGCGCGCGCTGATCGACGAGGTGCCCGGCCGCACCATGATCGGCGAGATCGGCGACGACAACGAGTACCACACGCTGGGCGAGTACACGCGCGAGGGCCGGCTGCACATGGCCTACACCTTCAACCTGATGGGAACCGACTGCACGCCGCTGTTCATCCACGGCGTGCTCGACGAGTTCCTGCGCGAGACGCGCGACGCCTGGTGCTGCTGGGCGCTGAACAACCACGACGTCGTGCGCGTGGCCACGCGCTGGCGCGCGCTCGGCGAGCCGCAGTCGCTCGCGCCGCTGCTGCTGGCGTTCATGGGCTCGCTGCGCGGCTCGGCCTGCCTGTACCAGGGCGAGGAGCTCGGCCTGTCGGAGGCGGACATCGCCTTCGGGGACCTGCAGGATCCGTACGGCAAGGAGATGTGGCCGCGCTTCAAGGGCCGCGACGGCTGCCGCACGCCGATGCCGTGGTCCACGCGCCAGGTGCACGCCGGCTTCAGCGACGCGGCGCCCTGGCTGCCGATGGCGCCGTCGCATCGCTCCCGCGCCGTCGACGACCAGGAGCGCGAGCCGTACTCGGTACTCGCACGATATCGGAGCTTCCTCGCCTTCCGCCGCGGCCAGGCCGCGCTTCTGCGGGGATCGATGCGCCTGCTGCCGCAGCACGAGCAGGTGGTGGCCTGGGTGCGCCAGGACGGCGACGACGCGGTGCTGTGCATCTTCAACCTGTCCGGGCACCCGGCGCGCTACCCGCTGCAGCCCTGCGACGCCGTCGCGCTCGACGGCCACGGCTTCGACGCCGAGATGGAGCGCGATGCCGACGGCCTGTCGCGGGCCTGCGTGATGCCGCCCAACGGCGCCTGGTTCGGCCGCCTGCGATCGCCCGAGACCCTGACGGAGGCCCTCCCATGAACACGAACGACGTGCCCGCCATCGACTTGCGCGGCGTCGGCATGCGCTTCGGCGCGGTCGACGTGCTGCGCGCGATCGACCTGCGCATCGCGCCTGGCGAATTCTGCGTCTTCGTGGGGCCCTCGGGCTGCGGCAAGTCCACGCTGCTGCGCCTGGTCGCGGGGCTCGAGGATCCGAGCGCGGGCGAGATCCACATGCGCGGCCGCCGCGTCGATCTCCTGCCGCCGGCCGAGCGCGACATCGCGATGGTGTTCCAGAGCTACGCGCTCTACCCGCACATGACCGTGCGCCAGAACATGGCCTTCGGGCTCGAGTACCGCAAGATCGAGGACGCCGAGGTGCGGCGCCGCGTCGCCGCGGCCAGCGCGATGCTGCAGCTCGACGCGCTGCTCGATCGCAAGCCGCGCGATCTCTCGGGCGGCCAGCGCCAGCGCGTGGCCATTGGCCGGGCGCTGGTGCGCGAGCCCTCGGTCTTCCTGTTCGACGAGCCGCTGTCCAACCTCGATGCCGCGCTGCGCGTGCAGACCCGCGTCGAGATCGCGCGGTTGCACCGAGCGCTGGGCACCGCGGCCATGGTCTACGTCACGCACGACCAGGTCGAGGCGATGACGCTGGCCGATCGCATCGTGCTGCTGCGGCCGCTGGCCGGGGCGCCGGGCGCCACGAGCATCGCGCAGGTCGGCGCGCCGATGGACCTGTATCACCGGCCCGCCAACCGCTTCGTGGCCGGCTTCATCGGCTCGCCCGCGATGAACTTCCTGCCCGCCGTCGCGTCGGGGGTCGACGGCGACGGCGACGGGCTGGCGCTGCGCGTGGCGGGCGCCGGAGTGCGGGCGCTGGTCGATCCTCCGGCCGGGGCGGCGGCCGCCGAGGTCACCGCGGGCATCCGGCCGGAGCACGTGCGACTGGATGCCGACGGCCCGCTGCGCGCCGCCGTCACGCATGTGGAGCGCCTCGGCGAGCACGCCTGGGTCTACCTGCGGCTGCCCGACGGCGGCGCGATCGTGGCGAAGTCGGGGGACGACGGGCTCGCGCCGGGCGACCAGGTGGGCGTCTCGTTCCCGGCGGAGCACGTGCACGTGTTCGGCGCCGACGACGCCGCGTTCGCGCGCCGCATGGCGCCTCCGGCGGCCGCCCGGCGCGACGCGGCGCAGGCGCGCTGAGGGTCGCGCGCAGAGGCCCGTGTTTCATCCGTTTCACGCGCGCCGCGGAATTGAAATCAAGTTTTCGTGCGGCCTTAAAGAACAACATCCTGCGATGCGGCGGGCTGTCTACATTGATCCCAGGCGCCGGCATGGAGACAAGTCCGGCGCCAGGCAGACGCCGGCCGCACTCAGCAGGCCGGCGCACCCTCGGAGCCGGCACGGACGTTCGCCACGAACGGCCGCCGACCGGATGGACAACTCACGGTAGGGCGACAACGACATGACCCGAACAAGATCGACTCACAGCACTCTGACGCTTGCGATCACCGCGCTGGTGGCCGCGATGGCCGCCGAACGCGCCGTCGCGCAGGACGCGGCCGCGCCGGCCGCTGCGGCCTCCGCCGCCGCGCCCGCCGCGCCGGCTCCCGCCCCGGGGGCGCCCGCCGACGCCACCGGCACGCCGCGCACGGCGGCCAGCGAGAAGGACCTCACGCAGGCGCAGCAGGTCGTGGTCACCGGCAACGCGCGCCGCGAGGGCATGCTCAAGAAGGAGGCGGGCTACTCCATCACCACGGCCGACGCCGAGCAGATCAAGGATGCCGCGCCGACGTCGACGGCCGACCTGCTCAAGATCGTGCCCGGCGTGTTCGTGGAGACGACCGGCGGCGAGTCCGGCGCCAACATCCGCGTGCGCGGCTTCCCCGAGGACGGCGATTCGCCCTACGCGACGATCCAGATGAACAGCTCGCCGATCTTCGCGGCGCCGTCGCTGTCTTTCCTCGAGGGTTCGTCGCTGTTCCGCATCGACGACACCATCGAGCGCGTGGAAGTGCTGCGCGGCGGCACGAGCCCGATCTACGGCTCGGGACAGCCCGGCGTGTCGGTCAACTTCGTGCAGAGGAAGGGCAACGACGCGGCCGAGGGCGACATCCGCCTGAGCGCGGGCTCGGGCAACCTGCGGCGCCTGGACGGCTACTGGTCGGGCCCGATCGCCAGCAGCTGGTACGCCACGGTGGGCGGCTTCTACGGCACCAGCGACGGCCTGCGCGACACCCAGTTCCCGTCCAACCGCGGCGGCCAGCTCAGCGCGCTGGTCACGCACAAGCTCGACGGCGGAGGCGAGCTCGACCTCTACGCGCGCTCGATGAACGTCAGCAGCGCCTGGTACACCGACGTGCCGCTGACCGGCAGCGCCGACGGCAAGCACGTCTCGGCCTTTCCCGGCGTGAACCCGCGCACCTTCACGTGGTACGACGACGAGACCCGCTACGCGACGATCGAGACCTCCCCCGGCGCGACGCCCGGCACGTTCCAGATCGACATGGGCCGCGGCCGCGGCCCCAGCCTCAGCACCTTCGGAGCGACGCTGGACCAGAAGATCGGCAGCTGGAGCCTGAACAGCAAGAACGGCTACACGTCCGGCACGGTGCCGACCTACGGCCTGGTCAACGGCGGCGTGCCGACCACGCTGGCGGCCTACATCACGAGCCAGGTGGCCGCGGCCAACGGCGACGCGGGCGTGGTCGCCGCCGCCGGCGCCCCGGCCACCGGCGGCAGCGCGAGCTATGCGGGCAGCGGCGCGGCGATCACCGACACCTCGATGATGGTGGCGCAGATCATGCCGTGGTCGGTCGACAAGCGCATCCAGTCGTTCACCGACGAGACGCATGTCAGCGGCGAGCTGTTCAAGGGCAACACGCTGACCGTCGGCGCGTACTTCGCCGACTACTCCTCGCACGACCTCTGGTACCTGGGCAACCAGGAACTGGTCACGCTCGACGCGCGGCCGCGCCTGGTCGACGTGAAGCTGGACAACGGCGTGCTGGCGTCGAACCACGGCATGACGTCCTCGGCCTTCAACTTCGACCTCGATGCCGACTGGAACGGCCGCAACACGGCGGGCTACGTGGCCGACGAATGGAAGCTGACGGACGCGTTGCGCGTCGACGCGGGCGCGCGCTTCGAGACGGAGCGCCTCGACGGCACGTCGCGCAACCTGTCCACCGGCGACCTCGACGGCAATCCGCTGACGCTGTACGACAACAACCTGGCGTACTTCAACGGCGGCCACACCGTCTACCACTGGACGGGCCATGCCACGTCCTGGACGCTGGGCGCGAACTACGACCTCAGCAAGCAGTTCAGCACCTTCGTGCGCCTGAACAGCGGCGCGCACCTGCCGATGTTCGACGACGTGCGCAACGGCCTGCACGGCAGCGGCATCGAGCGCATCTCGCAGGCGGAGCTGGGCTTCAACGCCGTGACCTCGCTGTACACGGCCTACCTGTCGATCTACACCAACAAGCTGAAGAACTCGCAGTTCCAGCAGTTCCAGGTGGGCACGGGCAGCTCCAGCTTCAGCGCCACGACGGAGTCGACGGGCCTGGAGTTCGAGGTGAACGTGCGGCCGGTGCGCAACTTCGACATCGCGTTCTCGGGCGACTTCGCACGCGGCCGCTACGTCGACTCGGGCAACCTGAGCAGCAACGACGTGCAGCGCGTGCCCAAGGTCGAGCTGCGCCTGACGCCGTCGTGGCGCATCCCGACCGACTTCGGCTCGTTGCGCCTGTTCGGCACCTGGACGCACGTCGGCCAGCGCTACAGCGACCCGCAGAACCTGCAGCCGCTGCCCGCGTACGACACGCTGGACCTCGGCGCGTCCGCCAGCCTGGCCAACGGCGTCGACCTGCGGCTGGCCGTCAACAACGCGACCGACACGCTGGGGCTGACCGAGGGCAACCCGCGCGTCTCGGGCTCGGGGCAGGGCAGCAGCGGCGCCATCATGGGCCGGCCGCTGTTCGGGCGGACCTACATGGTGTCGGTCGGCTATTCGTTCTGAAGGCCCGGGAAAGGCGCCATGCCCGTCGCCCCCTACAGCCCTTTCGTCGACGGCTCGCCGCTGGTGACGGCGCACTTCGACGTGCTCGTCGAGGCCGACGGCCGGGTGCTGGACGTGCAGCTCTCGCGCCCGAGCGGCTTCGAAGCCGAGAACGTCGTGCTCGACGGCGCGCTGATGCTGGCGCTGCGGCGCCTGCACTTCCGGCCCGCAGAAGATGGCGGCCGTCCGCGCCGCGGCTGGGGGACGATCGAATGCGTCCTGCGACTCAGCGGACCGGGCGTGTCGACCGGCGCGCGCGGGCCGCTGCGCCGGGCGCACGGATAGCGGGCGCCCGGGCCGTCTTCTCCCGGGCGCATGGGTTGGCGCTCCGCGACCGCGAGGTGGCGGAGCGCCTTTTTCATGGCCATCTGCCGGCGCGACGGCGGTGCGCGCCATACCGTGTTCGCGGTACGGAGAGGCCAGTGGGCGTCCCGCCGCCGCCGCACGCGAGCCGCGCCATACCCGAACCCGTATCCCGCCGGCCAAAATCTCCATCCATCGCCGGACGTCGTCTGGCTACGCTTCGCTGCCGCTGCGGAAACCCGAAATTGCCGCGCGGCGGACGCAAGTCCTGACGTTTGCTTGACAGCTATCCGGATCGATCGCCGCGCAGCGGCTCGAGCGCGGCACGGCTTTCGGTCCCCACATCAACACAAGACCCGAAAGACCGACATGACGAGACAACGCACCCTGTTCCTGAAGGCGCTCCGGCTCCTCGGCCTGCTGCTCGCGGCGTTCTGCACGCACGCGCAGGCCGGCCCCTGCGACCTCTATGCCAACGGCGGCACGCCCTGCGTGGCCGCGCACAGCACCACACGCGCGCTGTTCAACGGCTACGCCGGCCGCCTCTACCGCGTGCAGCGGCAATCGGACGGCGCGGCCACCGACGTCACGACACTCGGCGCCGGCGGCTATGCCAACGCCGCGCAGCAGGACGCCTTCTGCGCCGGCACGACCTGCCTGGTCACCCTGCTGTACGACCAGACGGCGCGCCACAACGACCTCGCCATCGAAGGCAGCGGCGGCGCCGCGCCGTACGACTTCGGATCGAAGGCGAACGCACTGCCCATCGTGGCCAACGGCCATCCGGTCTACGGCCTGTACATCTCGGCGCGCAACGGCTACCGCAACAACGCCACCAACGGCGTCGCGTTCGGCGCCAATCCCGAGGGCATGTACATGGTGGCCAGCGGCATCCACGTCAACGACGGCTGCTGCTTCGACTACGGCAACGCCGAGACGAGCACCAACGACACCGGCAACGGCCACATGGACGCAGTCAACCTCGGCACCACCTGCTACTTCGCGCCGTGCACCGGCTCGGGACCGTGGGTGCAGGCCGACCTCGAGAACGGCCTGTTCATGGGCGACGGCTCGAACCCCAACGACACGCCGGTCAACGCGAACTTCGTCACCGCGATGCTGAAGAACGACGCGCGCACCCGGTTCGCGCTGCGCTCCGGCAACGCCCAGTCGGGGGGCCTGACGACGCAGTACGCCGGCACGCTGCCCACGCGCGGCGGCTACATCCCGATGAGCCTCGAGGGCGCGATCGTGCTGGGCACCGGCGGCGACAACAGCAACTGGAGCGTCGGCTCGTTCTTCGAGGGCGTGATGGTCGCGGGCTACCCGTCCGACGCCACCGAGGCCGCCGTGCAGGCCGACATCGTGGCCGCGGGCTACGGCGGCGACAGCCGCGGCGGCGAGGTCAACACCGTGACCGGCCCCGGCATGAAGTGCATGGACGTGGCCGGCGACGACAACGGCGGCAACGGCACCAACGTCCAGCTGTGGGACTGCCAGGCGTTCTCGGCCGACCAGCACTGGCAGTACGACCTGGCCGACAACACCTTCCGCTCGCTCGGCCGCTGCCTCGACATCAAGGGCAACGGCACCGCCGCCGGCACCGAGGTCGAGCTCTGGGACTGCAATGGCGTGGGCGGCCAGAAGTGGATCCCGCGCGCGGACGGCTCCGTCTTCAACCCGCAGTCGGGCCGCTGCCTCGATACCCCGGACGGCATCGCCGGCAACGGCAACGTGCTGCGCATCTGGGACTGCAACGGCGCCGTCGCCCAGCAATGGAAGCTCAACGGCGTGGCCACCGTGGCGGGCGCGGTGGGCGTCACGTTCTTCCAGGACATCGACTTCGGCGGCAGCTACAGCGCGCCCAAGGGCAAGGGCGACTACGCGTCGCTGCCGGTCGACATCCCCAACGACTGGGTCAGCTCGCTGAAGATCCCCGCGGGCTGGACGGTGGAGGCCTACACCGACGGCAACTTCGGCGGCAGCAGGTGCACGTTCACGAGCGACACGCCGTGGGTGGGCAGCGCCTGCAACGACACGTTCTCGTCGTTCCGCATCCATTGAGCGGCCGGGCGGGCGCCGGGCCGGCCTGCCGTCCGGCGCCCGCTGCCGGGCAGGAGTCGAGATTTCCCCACGGCGCGGCAGGGAGGGTTCCCCTCGCCGGACCGCCGCTCATCAGGCACGATGGTCCCCAAGCTCGATCCGGCCGCCTCCGTGCGGTATCCCTGACTCCGAGCCGGTACGAAACGCCCCATGCGCGAGCTGCTGGGCCGTGCGGCGGCCGGGTTTGTGCCTCCACATGAAGCGATTGAACCAGCTCCGCTCGATTCCCCGACTGCCGCGATACTGGCCCATCGTCGCCGTGTTCGTCGCCATGACGATCCTGCAGGCGTCGGTCACCGCCTTCAGCATCCAGCTGCTGTCGACGGTGCGCGCCTATGTGGGCGGCGAGAGCCTGTACTCGAAGGCCCAGAAGGACGCGCAGATCTACCTGCTCGACTACGCCGACAAGCACCAGGAGGGCGACTACGCGCGCTTCACGTCGGCGCTGGCATTCCCGCTCGGCGACCGCGCCGCGCGCGAGGCACTGCAGCGGCCCGACCCCGACATCGCCGCCGCCCGCCAGGGCTTCCTCGACGGCGGCAACCATCCCGACGACATCGACGGGCTCATCCTCATGTTCCGCTGGTTCCAGCACCTGCCGTTCATGTCGCGCACGATCGCGACCTGGACGGAGGGCGATCGCACGATCGAGGAACTTCGCGTGCTGGTCGATCGCGCGCACGAGCGCATCCGCGCGGGCGACGCCGGCTCGGCGGACGTCGCGGAGATGTTCCTGCGGTCCCGCGAGCTCAACGAGCGGCTGACCATCCTGACCAGCCGATTCTCCTCCGAGCTCGGCGAAGCGTCGCGCTCGACGCAGCGCCTGCTGCTGGCGCTGAACACCTGCATCGCCGTGCTGCTCACGATCACCGGCCTGCTGTTCGTGCGCCGCAGCATCCGCATGCAGGCCGTGTCCGACCTGCGCATGGAGCGCCTGATCCACGCGGTCAGCGAAGGCGTGGTCACCGTCGACGAGAAGCGCCGGATCGTGCTGTTCAACGAGGCCGCCGAGGCCATGTTCGGCCTGTCCGCCGCCGAGGCGCTGGGCTGTCCGATCGACCGCTTCGTCGCTGCGCTGGACATCGCCGACGCCCCGGTGTCCGCGCCGGCCGGAGCGACCGCGGCGGGCACGCTGCGGGCCCTGACGGGCCACCGGCGCGACGGCCGCGCCTTCCCGATCGAGGTCTCGCTGTCGCGCCTGCAGATGGAGCAGGGCGTGCTCACGACCCTGGTGCTGCGCGACATCACGGCGCGCATCCTGGCCGACGCCGAGCGGCGCACCCATGAGGCGCTGGAGGCGTCGAACAAGGCCAAGACCGAGTTCCTCTCGCGCATGAGCCACGAGCTGCGCACGCCGCTGAACGCCGTGATCGGCTTCTCCAAGCTGCTGCGGCTGGACGATGTCAAGCCGCTGTCGGCGGAACAGCTCGAGCGCGTGCAGCACGTGGAGAACGCCGGCTCGCACCTGCTGGCGCTCGTCAACGATGTCCTCGACCTGTCGCGGATCGAGTCGGGCGAGATGTCCGTGTCGTCGCAGGCCGTGCAGCTGCCGCGCGTGATCGAGGAGGCGGCCACGATGGTCTCGCCGCTGGTGACCAAGGCGGGCATCGAGGTCTTCGTCGCCTCCGAGAGTCCGACCGCCGGACTGGGCCGGCGCACCGACGTGCGCGCCGCGCCGCCTGGCGACCTGTGGGTCAACGCCGATCCGGTGCGGCTGCGCCAGGTGCTGGTCAACCTCCTGAGCAATGCCGTCAAGTACAACCGGCCGGGCGGCCGCGTCGCGCTCACCTGGCGGCGCACGGACGACGAGTGCGAGATCCTCGTCACCGATACCGGCCAGGGCATCCCTGCCGACCAGCTGGCCGGCCTGTTCCAGCCGTTCAACCGCCTCGGCGCCGAATCGTCGGCGGTCGAGGGCACCGGCATCGGGCTCGTGCTGTCGCGCCAGCTCGCGGAAATGATGGGCGGCACGCTGACCATCTCCAGCACCTTCGGCGTGGGCACCTGCGCGAGCCTGAAGCTGGGGATCGCCAGCGCGCCGGCCGCCAAGCCCGATCCCGCGCGCCTGGGCCGCTGCGAATCGCCCGCCGCGCCGTCGCTCACCGTGCTGTACGCGGAGGACGACGAGGTCAACGCGGAGCTGGTGCGCCAGCTCGTGACGATGCGGCGCGGGGTGTCGCTGCGCGTGGCCACGAGCGGGGCGATGGCGCTGGAAAGCGCGCGCGCCGATCCGCCCGACCTGATGCTCGTGGACATGAACCTCGGCGACATGACCGGCATCGAGCTCGCGCGCGAGCTGCGGCGCGACCGCGCGACGCGCGACGTGTGCCTGGTGGCGCTCTCGGCCGACGCGCTGCCCGAGCAGATCCGCGCCGCGATGGCCTGCGGGTTCGAGAGCTACCTCACCAAGCCGATCAACTTCGACGAGGTGCTGGCCGTCTTCGACGCGCACAGCCAGGAGGCGTTCGCCTGATCCTTTGCCGAAGGCGCGCCATGACGCGTGTCAAGGCCGCGGGATGTAATGGTTTGAAAGATGGAGAAATGACGACTTGTTCACGGTTTTGCCCGCGGGCAGCATCGGGGCCTGTCGTCATCAACCACGAGGAGAACCATGTCGAACGCATTCCGCCGCACGGGCGACTTGAAGAGCATCGGTAGCTATCCGGTCTGGCTGCAACGCGTCGTCCACGAGACGTCGCCGCAGAAGCGCCGTGTCGTCGACCACGAACTGTTCGCGCTGATGCGCGACGCGCGGCTGCCGCTGCCGGCGATGCAGCGCTTCATGCTGGGCATCTGGCCCACCATCGAGCAGTTCCCTCGCTTCATGGCGATGAACCTCAAGAAGGCGGCCTACGGCGACAGCGTCGGCATCGACATGGCGCGCCGCTACCTGATCCAGAACATCCGCGTCGAACAGAAGCACGCGGAACACTGGGCCAACTGGGCGAACGCGGCGGGCCTGACGCTCGCCGACCTGCGCTCCGGCTCGGACATCGAGGAGATGCAGTCGCTCGCGCACTGGTGCTGGTACGTGTGCGACCGCGCCGAGCTGGCCATCGCGATCGCAGCCACCAACTTCGCGGTCGAAGGCGCCACCGGCGAGTGGTCGTGCGTGGTGTGCTCGCAGGACACGTACGCGCAGTCGCTGCCCGACGAGATCCGCTCGCCGGCGATGCGCTGGCTCAAGGTGCACGCGGAATACGACGACACGCATCCGTGGGAGGCACTCGACATCGTCGCCACGCTGCTGGGGCACGCCCCGAGTGCGCACGAGATCGCGCAGGTGCGCCAGGCGATCCGCACGAGCTACCGCTACATGGAGCTGTCGCTGGACAGCGCCATGATGGCGTCCATCCACGGCACGTTCGACGAGACGGCGTCCAATTCGTCGACGCTGGGCCTCGACGCGCTGAACGTCGCCTGAGCTCGCGCGGCGCCCCGCCTGCGCTCATCCGGCTGCAGCGCCGGTGATCGTCATCGCGAAGGTGGACAGGCTCGCGGTCGTCACCCGGGCCGGTTGCAGCAGCGCGAGTTCGTCGCGCGGGCTGTCCATGAAACGCAGGGTGCCGGTCGCGGCATGCGCCGGGCCCTGCACGCGGTCCTGCACCGTGGAGCGTGCCAGCGTCGGCGTTCCGCGATCCGGCGCGCCGAGCAGCGAGGCCGAAGGGATCAGGCCGAAGCTCGGCGCCGCCAGGAACCCGATGGGCGCGGCGGGCTCGCCCGTCAGCGTGAGGTCGGCCTCGGCGAGCCGGCGATCCTTCACCGCCAGGCTCGCACCGAAGCGGCTGCCTGCGCGCGCGGGCGCGGCGGCGGGGTGGTCCAGGTCGTAGCTGCGCGTCAGCCACACGCTGCCGGACTTCTTCGGCCAGCCCTGCAGCCAGCCGCGCGCCATCGACAGGTCCTGGTCGACGTAGATGAACGGGCAGTAGAAGCAGCGCACGCCGTCGCGCTCGGCCTCGACCAGCGCCAGGAACTCGCGGTACTGCGAATAGGCGGGGTCCAGCAGCTCGCTGCCGTCGGTGCTCGCCTGCCACTCGCAGAAGTGCGCGGCGGCCGTGCCGGTGGCGCTGCCGAAGCCGTCCGGAAGCAGCGACTGCGCCGCGGCGCAATCGACATCGAACGCGAACGACAGCAATTGTCCCGCGTAGTGCCAGGGCGGGGCGGGGATGAGCGCCGACCGGCCCGATGGGGTGTAGGGCGGCGTGAAGCCTGAAAGCATGGGAGATCCTCCGTGTGGATTCGACGAAGGCCATGCTATTGCGGGATGGCGGGAAAATGCTGCCTTTCCATGCCGTGTCAGGCGCCAACGAAGGCATGCGACATATGATTCCGGCGAACAACTGGAATGCCCATGCCTCACCCGATCGACGCCCACGATTCCCGCATCCTCGCCGCGCTCCAGCGCAATGGCCGCCTGACGGTGGCCGAGCTGTCGGAGAAGGTGCACCTGTCCACCTCGCCCACCTGGCGCCGCGTCAAGCGGCTGGAGGACGAGGGCGTCATCGTCGGCTACGAGGCCAAGCTCGACCGCCGCGCGCTCGGCTGGGGCGTGCTCGCCTTCGTGATGGTGACCATCGGCGACCACGGCGACGCGGAAGCGAACGCGTTCGAGCGCGCGGTCGCCGACCTGCCCGAGATCGTGGCGTGCTGGAGCATCGCGGGCAGCTCCGACTTCCTGCTGCAGGTGGTCAAGCAGGATCTCGACACCTACGCCGACTTCGCGATGACGATCGTGCGGCGCCTGCCCGGCATCAAGGCGATGCAGACGATCCTCACGCTCAAGGAAGTGAAGTCCCCGGCGCCGTGGCCGGTGCCGGCGGCGGGCGGCCCGGGCTAGGGGAGAGGCGCTGCCAATCGTGCTATGGTTTGACCGACTTCGATAGCCTTTGCTGTCGCGCACGCCGTTTGCCGATCGGTGCCCCGACACCCCCGCGCCCGTCGCTCCGGCCCCTGCGCAGCGATGGCCGTCCCACGATGGGGCCGGAGACGACATGACCGAAGAATCGCGACAACCCATACGTGCCTCGACCGGTGTCGAGGGCCTCGACGACGTGCTCCACGGCGGCCTGATCGCCGATCGCCTCTACCTCGTCGAGGGCAACCCCGGCGCGGGCAAGACGACGCTGGCGCAGCAGTTCCTGCTGGAAGGCCGGCGTCGCGGCGAACCCACCATGTACGTGACGCTGTCGGAGACGGCGGAGGAATTGCGTGACGGGGCGGCCTCGCACGGCTGGTCGCTGGACGGCATCCACATCATCGAGCTGCATGCGGCGGAGGGCAGCACCGGCGCCGACAACGAGCTGACGATGTTCCATCCGGCCGAGGTGGAGCTGAGCCAGACCACGCGCCAGGTGCTCGCCGCGGTGGAACGGCACTCGCCCAAGCGCATGGTGTTCGATTCGCTGTCGGAGCTGCGGCTGCTGGCGCAGAACTCGCTGCGCTACCGGCGCCAGATCCTGGCGCTCAAGCAGTTCTTCGCGGGCCGCGCCTGCACGACGCTGTTCCTCGACGACCGCACGGCCGACGGCTCCGACCTGCAGCTGCAAAGCATCGCGCACGGCGTGATCTCGCTGGAGCACCATGCACCGGTCTACGGACGCGCCATGCGCCACCTGCGCGTCGTCAAGTTCCGCGGCAGCGATTTCCGCACCGGCTTCCACCACCTGCGGCTGCTGCGGGGCGGCCTGGAGGTCTACCCGCGGCTGACGGCATCCGACCACGGCCGCGATTTCGAGGTCACGCAGCTGACCAGCGGCATCGAATCGCTGGACAGCATGCTGGGCGGCGGCATCGACATCGGAACCAGCACGCTGATCGTCGGCCCCGCGGGCTCGGGCAAGTCGACGATCGCGCTGCAATACGCGCTCGCCGCGACGCAACGCGGCGAGCGCGCCGTGGTGTTCACGTTCGACGAGTCGCGCCAGAACATCGCCTCGCGCCTGCGGGGAATGGGCATGCCCCTGGGCGACGCGGATCGCGCCCTCAGGATCTGCCAGGTCGACCCCGCCGAGATCTCGCCCGGCGAGTTCGCGCACCGTGTCCGCCGCGCGGTGGAAGAGGACCACGCGCGGGTCGTGGTGATCGACAGCCTCAACGGCTACGTCAACGCGATGGTCGATGGCCACTACCTGACCGCGCAGTTGCACGAGCTCCTGTCGTACGCGGGCAACCATGGCGTGTCGACCTTCGTGATCGCCGCCCAGACGGGCATGCTGGCCGGCCAGATGGGCGCGCCCGGGGACGCCAGCTACCTCGCCGACACGGTCATCCACACCCGCTTCTTCGAGCACGCGGGCCAGGTGCGCAAGGCGATCTCGGTGCTGAAGAAGCGCAGCGGCCCGCATGAGCACACGATCCGCGAATTGCGCTTCGACGGCAAGGGCGTGTGGCTGAGCGAGCCGCTGCGCCAGTTCCGCGGCATCCTCACCGGCGTTCCCGTGGAGACGCCAGGCTCCGATCTGCCTTCCGGGGCTCCGTCGCGAGCGAATTCCTGATGGAGACGTTGACGACGCCCACCGGCGCCGAACTTCGCGTCCTGATGGCCCCGGCCACCCGACGCGATGGCGAAGCAACGGCCCTGGCGCTCGCCCCCCTGGGCCTGCAGGTGGTCGTCGCGGCGGGGCTGGACAGCATCGCGGAGCAGGTGGGTGCCGGCGTCGGCGCGATCGTCCTGACCGACCTGGCGCTGGGGGACCCGGGCCTGGACCGCCTCGCGCGCGCGCTCGACGCTCAGCCCCATTGGTCGGACGTGCCGATCGTGCTGGCGATGCGCGGCGATGCGTCCTCGGCCGCCACGTCCCTGCACGTGCGCCTGAGCAACGTGACGGTGATCGACCGGCCGACCTCGATCCGCACGCTCGCCAACGCGATCCAGGCCGCCCTGCGCGCACGCCGGCGGCAGTACGAGCTGCGCGACCGCATCGTCGCGCTCGAACGCGCCGAGCAGGCGCTGCGCGACGCGGACCGCCGAAAGGACCAGTTCCTCGCGACGCTCGCGCACGAGCTGCGCAACCCGCTGGCACCGATCCGCAACGCGGCCTACCTGCTCGCCAACGTCGCGCTGACGCCGGAGCACCTGGCCGAGTGCGCGGCGATGATCGCCCGCCAATCGCGCTCGATGGCGATGCTGCTGGACGATCTGCTGGACGTCGCGCGCATCACCAACGGCAAGCTGGAGCTGAAGTTCATCGACGTCACGCTCGCGACGATCGTCGACAGCGCCGTCGAGGCGGTCAAGCCGCTGGTGGACGCGCGCCGCCATCGCTTCACGACGTCGGTCGCCGATCCGCGCGCCGTCGTGAGCGCGGATCCGCTGCGACTGTCCCAGGTGCTGACCAACGTGCTGACCAACGCGGCCAAGTACACCGATCCGGGCGGCAACATCGAGCTCTCGGTGCGGGTGGTGGGCGACGTGGCGGAGTTCATCGTCCGCGACGACGGCGTCGGCATCGACCATGCGCTGCTGCCCCACCTGTTCGAGATGTTCAACCAGGCCGCGGACACGCTCGACCGCTCGCAGGGCGGCCTGGGCATCGGCCTGTCGCTCGCGCGCTCGCTGATCGAGATGCACGGCGGCGAGATCACCGCCTCGAGCGACGGCAAGGGCAAGGGCGCGGCGTTCCGGCTGACACTGCCCGTCGTGGACGGGGGCCGGCGCGACGCACCGGCGCGGCTGGCGGCCATCGCGAGCGCGCCGTCGGGCGTGGGCGCGCAGGCGCGCGTGCTCGTCGCGGACGACAACGTCGATGCCGCGGCCTCCGTCGCGATGATGCTGGAGCTCGATGGCTACGACGTCGAGGTCGCGCACGACGGCCGCCAGGCTATCGCGCGCGCCGACGCCGCACCGCCGGCTGCGATGGTGGTGGACATCGGCATGCCCGGGGCCGACGGCTACGAGGTGGCGCGCCACGTGCGCCGCCACGCATGGGGACGCGACATGCTGCTGGTCGCCACCACCGGATGGGGCCAGCCGGAGGACAAGCAGCGCGCCATCGAGGCCGGCTTCGATGCGCACTTCACGAAGCCGGTCTATCCGGAGCACCTGCGCGAGCTGCTTGCCGCGCGGCTCGTGCGCCGGGCGGCGTGACCGGCGTGAGCCGGCGCTTCCATCGCAGCCCCTAGGTTGGCGGCCCGGAGCGGGTCGGCACGCCGATATGCTTGCGGGTCAAATCAAGGGAGACATCGGCATGGCTGCGTGGTACGACCGCCATTTCAAGAGCGACTACGACCAGAACCGCAAGGCGTTGAAGGATTCGACCGCGTTCGAGGCGTCGTGGCGTCCGACGGTCGTCGAGCTCCACGACATGATGACGGTCGACGGCTACGACCCGCGCAGCGATGCGGCGCTGGTGCGCACGCGGCGCAAGGCGACCGAAGGCGCGCCCGCGACGGTCGGCACCCGCGCGACGACGACGACCGTCGCCGAGGACGTCGGCCTGCTCTCGGCCGTGGGGGTGGCCGCCGATCCGATTCCCGCGGTGCCCAAGGCGCGCGCGGCCGCCTTGAAGGCGGCGCGCCACACCTACCTGCTCAATCGTTCGGGCAACAGCCAGGTGTGGGTGCACGCGCTGCCCTCCGACTTCACCGACTGGGCCTCGTACGCGCTCGCCGATGCCTCCACGCCGGCGGCCGTGCGAACCCTCCTGAAGAGTTCCAGCGAGCATTTCAACGCGCTCGACCGCAAGCGCCTCGGCACGTCGGTCCAGCAGGCGATGGCCTGGTGCCAGAAGGCCGGCATGGTGCTGGCCGACGCGGTGGCACCGACAGGCGCCGGCGGGCCTTCGCCCCAGCGGATCGCCGCACGCGAGGTCGTCAAGCGCTGGTTCGTCGGCCGCGATGCGGTCACCGAGGGCGATACCGACGTCCTGGCGCGCAATCTGGCCGGCGGCTTCAAGAGCCTGGTCGCGGCGGTGGGACGCGGCAACTTCCTGCTGACAGATTTCGTGCCGCTGCGTGCGGCCACCACGGCGGATCAGAAGCGCTTCTTCGATTCCGAAGCCTTCACGATGCGGTCGCGCTACGAGGGCATGGACGTGGTCTACATCGAATCGAACTTCTTCACGCGCGACGCGGGCGGCGTGATCTTCGACCAGGACAACTGGACGCGCATCGTCGTCCACGAGCTGAGCCACCTGATCGCGGGCACGGTCGACCACGACGACCGCTATGCGCACTCCGGCATCGGCGTGCATGCCGGCTTCCCGTCGTCCAAGGCGATCAACAATGCGGACAGCTGGGCCTTCTTCGCGGCCGACTGCGCGGGCGTGCTGACCGCGGGGCACCGCCTGCAGGCCCTGGCCGAACGATGATGATCACCGCCGGCGCGACCTGCCTGTTGCTCGCGTGCGCCGGCGCCGCCGCGTCCGAGCCCGTCCAACCTCCCCGAGAAACGGAACCGCCCATGTCCTCCCCCCTGTCCGCCAGCGAGATGTCGCCTCCGGTGGTCGCCGCGCTCGTGCGCGACGGCGTGCGCTACGAGCAGGACCTCGAACGCCAGCGCCGCGCCGACGCCGTGCGCGGCGGCTGGCTCGTCGCGCGCGATGCCGCCAGCGGCCACAAGCTGTGGGAGGTCGAGGTCTACCCCAACCCGTGCGACGCCGCCTCGCCGGTCGGCAGCCCGGCGATCTGGTTCGCGCGCATGGCCTTCGCCGACGGTGCCGATGCGGTCGTCATCGAGAACACGGTGGGCGGCCGCTACGAGGTCGACCTGCGCACGCACGCCGTCCGGCAGACGGCCGGTCCGTCGACGCGTGTGCCCGAAGCCAAGCCGGACAACCGCCCGAGCTTCGATTAGCGCCTGCGCGCGAGCTGTATCGAACGACAGCGGTGCCGCGCGGGGCCGCCCGGGCCAAGGCCTGGCGGGCGGGCGCGGATCGGACGACCGCCCTGCCGGCCGGCCGGTGCGCGAGGCGCCGGCGTACACTGCCCCGATGGACAGCCCGGACGATTTCGCCGACGGCGCGCCGGTCGGGCGCGACGGCCCGGCCGCGCCCCCGGTGCGGCGCACGTCCAGCGCGTTCGGCACGCCGGGCATCGATTCGACCGTCCGGCGGCACGACCTCAACGACGTCTTCATCCGCCACCAGGACGCCACCTTCATGATGCGCGCCGCGGGCAGCGACATGCGTGGCGCCGGCATCGACGATGGCGACACCCTGCTGGTCGACCGCGCGCTCACCGCGCAGCACGGCAGCGTGGTCATCGCGGTGGTGGATGGCGAGTTGCGCGTCCGGCGCCTCGAGCGCACGGAGGCCGGACGCGGGCGGCGTGCGGGCGTCCGGCTGGTGGCCGACGCGACCGTCGCGCCCATCGAGATCATCGAAGAGGCGCCGCTCGAGGTCTGGGGCGTCGTCACGACGGTCATCAAGTCACTGCTCTGAACGCCGCGCCATGTACGCGCTGATCGACGGCAACAACTTCTACGTGTCGTGCGAACGCGTGTTCGCGCCGAGGCTCCTGGGCAGGCCCGTCGTCGTGCTGAGTTCCAACGACGGTGCCTGCATCGCGCGCAGCAACGAAGCCAAGGACCTCGGCGTGAAGATGGCGCAGCCCTGGTTCCAGGTGCGCCACCTCGAGAAGACCGCGGGCCTGATCGCCGTGTCGGCCAACCACGAGCTGTACGGCGACATGAGCGCGCGCATGATGGCCGTCGAGGCGCGCTATGCGCCGCGCCAGGAGATCTACAGCATCGACGAGTCGTTCCTCGACTTCGACGGCGTGCGCGACGACCTCGTGGCCACCGGCCGCCACATGCGCGCGTCCATCCTCCGGGAGACGGGCATCCCCACCAGCGTGGGCTTCGGCGCCACCAAGACCCTGGCCAAGCTCGCCAACAACATCGCCAAGACGGCGGATCGCAAGCCGGGCAGCTATCCGGCCGGGCTCGCGCAGGTGTGCGACTTCGGCCGCCTGGCGCCGGACGAGCTCGATGCGCTGTTCGCGGCGACCGATGTCGGCGCGGTCTGGGGCGTCGGCAGGAAGACGACCGAGAGGCTCAAGGCGGGGGGCGTGCACACGGTGCTCGACCTGCTGCGCGCGGACATCACGACGCTGCGGCGCCAGTTCTCCGTGGTGCTGGAGAAGACGCTGCGCGAGCTGCACGGCACCTCGTGCATGTCGCTCGACGATGCGCCGCCGACACGCCAGCAGATCCTCGTGTCGCGCTCGTTCGGCACGCCCATCACGCAGGTCGACGGCATCCTCGAGGCCGTCAGCGAGTTCGCCTCGCGCGCGGCCGAGCGCTTGCGCCAGCAAGGCAGCGTCGCCGGCGCCATCGGCGTCTACTTCATGACCAGCCCGTTCCGCACGAACGACCGCCAGCACGCGGTCAACGTGACCATCCCGCTGCCGCGGCCCACCGACGACACCGCGGCGCTGATGCGCGCCGCCGAGATGGCCGTGCGCACGCAGTTCCGCGCGGGCTTCCGCTACGCGAAGGCGGGTGCGATCCTGGCCGACCTGCAGTCGACCGGCCACGAGCAGGGCGAACTCGACCTGTTCGCGGCAACCGGGGAGCCGGCCGCGCCCGCGCCCGACCCGCGCGCGAAGCTGATGACGGCCATGGACGCGCTCAACAATCGCTTCGGCCGCGATTCGGTGCGGCTGGGCAGCACTGCGATGGCCACGAACGGCGCCGAGGTGGCCGTGTGGGCGATGAAGCAGGAGCGCCGGTCGCCGCGCTACACGACCCGCTGGGACGAGATGCCGGTCGTGCGCGCCTGAGCGCCGGCGCCGGCGCACTTCAACCCGGCTTGCGCAGGCGGAACGTGCGATTGCCGTTCACGGTGATGAAGGTGCCCGGCAGCTCCGCGGGGCGCAGCCGGTCCCCGGTCGCCAGGGTCCAGGTCTCGGCAGTCTGCCCGTTGGGCAACGGGTTGCGCCGCATCAGGATGATGCACGCCTCGCCACGCGGGCCGATCGCTTCGAACTTCTCGCTGTCCATGCCGGCATTGTGCTGCAGCGATATGGTCGAGCAGACCCCTATGATGCCCGCGCACCGGTGGCGATGCCGTCGCGCGGGAACCTCGAGGCGAAGCGCACGCGCGATCGGCGATCGCCGCGTGCGTCTGCGTCAGCCGCGGTAGTAGTCCCGCACCTGGTAGCGCCGCGCATAGAGCGCGAAGGCCAGCGCCGCGAGGAGCGCGAAGCCCGCGAAGAAGAACATCTGGAAGGCGGTGACGGAGAGGCCCGTTCCGGCGATCCTCGCGGTCACCGCGTCGCTGCGGACACTGACGTTGGACAACAGCACCCAGAGATTGCCGACGGTCACCGACAGGCTCCAGAAGCTCATGATCACGCCCTTCATCGCCATCGGCGCCTGGCTGTAGGCGAACTCCAGGCCGGTGGTCGAAACCAGCACCTCGCCGAGCGTCAGGAGGGCGTAGGGCAGCACCTGCCAGGTGATGGCGACCTTGTCGCCGCCGTCCAGCCACAGCTGCATCAGCCCCACGACGATCCAGGCCGCGCCGGCGAACGCGATGCCGGCGCCCATCCGGCGCAGCGCCGTCAGCCGCAGGCCCAGCTTCTCGAGCAGCGGATAGAGCACGACCTTGTTGAAGGGGATCAGGATCAGCACCAAAGCCGGGTTCAGTGCCTGCATCATCGAGGACTGGAACCACGCGGGCTTGGTCATCTGGTCGGCCTGCAGCACCCACGTGGAGGCCTTCTGGTCGAACAGCGACCAGAACGGCGTGACCAGGCCGAACAGCACGAGCAGTCGCAGCACGGCGCGCACGGCGGCCACCGCCTCCTCGCCATGCTTCGGCGTCGCGCGGTCCAACGCCATCCACGCGCCGGCGCCGCCGAAGCCCAGGAGGAGGACGAGGGCCGTGCACAGCGCCGCGACGACGCCCAGATCGTTCCAGTAGGCCAGCGCCACGGCGGCCAGCGCCACGCCCACCAGCGCCACCGCACGTCCGGCCGGCCCCTGGCTCAGCGCCGTGCGCACGACCTTGAGGAAGCTGTTCGGATCCTCGTGGGCCGCGGGCGGCACGTGGACGTAGCGGTGCCGGGCCGACCAGAAGATGACGGTCGCGATGAACATGAACACGCCCGGGATGCCGAAGGCGACCGCGCCGCCGAACTGCTTGAGGATGAGCGGCATGAACAGCGAGGCGAAGAAGCTGCCCAGGTTGATGATCCAGTAGAAGGCTTCGAAGACCTTCTGCGCCAGGCTGCGGTTGCTCTTGTCGAACTGGTCGCCGACGAAGGCGCTGACCAGCGGCTTGATGCCGCCGGAACCGAGCGCGATCAGGAACAGGCCGAAGTAGAAGCCGTGCAGGTTCGTGTCGAACAGCGCGAGGCAGGCATGGCCGGCGCAATAGACCAGGCTCAGCCAGAGGATGGTGGGGTACTTGCCGAACCAGCGGTCGGCGATCCAGCCGCCCAGGAGCGGGAAGAAGTACACGCCGATGACGAAGGTGTGGAACACCTCCTTGGCCTCGTTCTTGCGCAGCGGTTCCGGGATCGACAGCAGCAGGCTCGTCATCAGGAACACCGTCAGGATGTTGCGCATGCCGTAGAAGCTGAAGCGCTCGCACCCCTCGTTGGCGATGATGTAGGGGATCTGCCGCGGCATCCTGCCGGCGGCTGGGGGCTGCTGATTCATCGGGCGGTTCCTCGGCTCGCGAGGTCGGATGTGTAGAGGGGCCGTAGCTTACGCCGCCGGACACGGCGCTCGCCTCCGCATCTGCCCTGCCTGCACCGCGATGGCGATCGCCCGCGTCGCGCGCGCCTGCGCGACGTGCGCTTCAGGCGTCCACCAGGCCGTACACCCGTTCAGGCGTGATGCGCGCGAAGTCCTTCGACGCAGGCAGCGCAGCCGCGATGCCGAAATCGGGTTCGGCGGTATTGCGCCGATGCGTCTCGCCGCTGGGGCGGCCATGCCGGTCGCTCAGGGTCGCCACCAAGGGATGGGGCCCGGCCGCCGCGCGGCGAACGACCACGGCGACTTCGCCCGATTGAAGCTTGACGAGGCTTCCCGGCGGATGCGCGCCGAGCGTCTTGATGACGGCCATCGCCAGGGGGTCGCGAGGGCCTTGCTGGAACAGCTGCCGGACGGCCTCGTGCGGCACGAGTCCCGGACGCTTCGCGCGCGGACTGATCTTGGCCAGGTAGACGTCGACCGCTCGCAGCACGCGGGCGTCCTCCGCGACCTCGCTCTTGCCACTGGGATAGCCGCCGCCGCCGTCATGCTCGTGGTGGTCGGCGACGATGGCCAGCATCGCTTCGTCGGTCGTCCCGATGTCGCGCAACAGATCGACGGCCGCGCCCGGATGCGCGCGGATCTGCTCCAGTTGCCGTTTCGTCGGCGGCTCGCCCTGTTCGGCCATGGCCGCCTGCATCTCGAGGATGCTCAGGTTCATGGCCAGGGCGGCGCATCCGAGGGGACGCACCCGTGTCTCGTCCCATCCGAGCTGGCGTGCGGTCAAGGTCGACACGACCGCGCAATGGATCGCATGCCGCAGCGGGTACAGCGCGAATCGATGGTCTTCCTGGCGAGTGCAGAGGAACAGGGCGATGTCGGGGTCGCGCTCGAGGAGACCCAGCAACGCCTCGTACAGGGACGCCAGGCCGGCCTCGGGCAGTTCGCGTCGAACGAGTCCGCGCGCCAGCTTGTCGTATTGCCAGAGCAGGCGTTCCCAGCGGTCGAAGAGCGACAGCTTCACGACGACCGGGGGGGACGCCGCGGCCGCGCGTGCCTTGCGCTCCGCCTCCACGCTGGCGCGCTCGGCCCATGCGCCGCGTTCGGTCAGCGCCTCGAACTGCGCCTCGTCCTGGATCACCTGGCCTTCGTTCAGCAGCAGGCGCTCGAAGGTGTCGAGCACCCTGAACGGAAGGGGGCAGCCGATGTGGATGAGGTCCCGGACGCTGGGAAGCGGCACACGATTCGATTCGACATTCATGGGTCGATCCTTCGGACTTCCAACGGCTCTTTGCTGCGCTGCACGTGCACGCCGATGCTGGCCGTCCCTGCGCCCGAGGGACACGCAGCGGCGCGTGGCTTTCCTGGCGCGTGGCGAGGCTCCCCAGGCATATCGGTCGCTTCGACGAGTACTGAAGGAACTATCGCGCATTGCGGCCGGATTGAACAGCCGTGCGGCCCGCCGCGCGGCTCGGCCGGCGTGCGCTCGTCCCCGGCGCGGTCCGCCAGGGCGCTGACGGGCGAATCGCCCAACCCGCGACCATTCGCGCTACGCTGCAGGTGTGCGCTCCGCGGAAAGGGAATTCCGGTGACCCTGCAGGCAGCTCGATCTCGAGGCCGCTTCATCGCCCGCCTGATACCGGCGTTGTTGTCGTGCGCCGGACCTTCGCCTGCATCGGCATCGGATCCGCCGCTGCAGATCAACCAGTACGCACATACCGCATGGACGGCCCGGGACGGGGCGCTGCTCGGCTTCGTCTTCGCGATGGCACAGACGCCCGACGGCTACCTCTGGGTCGCGGGATCGTTCGGATTGTTCCGCTTCGACGGCCTTCGCTTCGTTCCCTGGCAGCCGCCCAAAGGCCAATCCCTGCCGAGCGGCCCCTACAGCCTGCTGGTCTCGCGCGATGGCACGCTGTGGATCGGCACCTTCGAAGGCCTTGTCAGCTGGAACGGGGTGCAACTCACCCGCCATCCGGCGGCGAACAAGGAATTCGTCACGTCGCTGCTCGAGGATCGCGACGGCACGATCTGGGCCGGCCTGCTCGCTGATCGCGGGCGGCTGTGCGCCTTTCGCGCAGGCGTCGCCCGGTGTTCCGCGCCCGAGGACGGGTTCGGCGCGTTCGTGTGGAGCCTGGGCGAGGACAGCTCAGGGACCCTTTGGGCCGGCGCGGATTCCGGTGTCTGGCGATGGAAGCCCGGGCTGCCCCAGCGGGTCGCGATGCCCGGCATGCGCGTCGGCGACCTGAGCACGACCGCCGATGGCCACGTCCTCGTCGGCGTCCGGGGCGGGGGGCTCAGGCAGCTGGTCGATGGGCGCGCCGTGCCCTATCCGATCCGCCGGGCCGCTCCGCCCGACGACGTGATCTCCGACCGCGACCTGAAGGCCAACAAGCTGCTGCGTGACCGCGACGGCGGGCTGTGGATCGGTACGGAGGGCCTCGGCATCGTCCACGTGATGGAGGGCAGGGCGGACTCGTTCACGCGGGCCGACGGCCTGTCGGGCAACATCGCCTGCAGCCTGTTCGAGGACCGCGAGGGCAACATCTGGTTCGGCAGCGAGAAGGGCATCGACCGTTTCCACAAGCTGCCGGTCAGCACGCTGTCGACGCAACAGGGCCTGCCCAACGAAACGACGAGATCCGTGCTGGCCACGACGGACGGGAGCGTCTGGGTGGCGACCGGCGACGGCCTGGCACGCTGGAAGGACGGCGGGCCGTCTGTCTACAGGGAGGACAAGGGGCTGCCGGATTCGCGCGTGCAGTCGCTCTATCAGGACCCGGGTGGCCGGCTCTGGGTGAGCACGGCCCGCGGCCTCGCCCATCTCGCGGGCGAGCGCTTCGTCGCGGTCGACGGCGTGCCGGGCAAGGAGTTCTACTCGATGACGGGGGATGGGTCGGGCAAGCTCTGGTTGTCCACCAATGAAGGCCTCGAGCAGCTGTCGGACGGGCGGTACGTCGAGACCTTCCCATGGAGCGTGTTCGGCCGCCAGCAGCAAGCCAAGGTCATCGTCGCCGATCGAGGCGGTGTATGGCTCTCCTTCTGGAAGGACGGCGGGGTCCTGTATTTCAGGAACGGGAAGGTCGAGGCGGCGTACACGACCGCCGACGGATTGGGAGCCGGGCACGTCGCGGGACTGCGCCTGGATGCGGACGGCGCGATGTGGGCGGCCACGGAAGACGGCGGCCTGAGCCGGATCAAGGACGGCCGCGTCGCGACGCTCTCGGTGGCCAACGGACTGCCCTGCAACACGATCCACTGGTCGACGCTGGACGACAGCGGGGACTTGTGGATCTACGCGGCCTGCGGCCTCGTGCGGGTCATGCGTGACGACGTGGCGGCGTGGATCGCGGACCCCGGCCGGCGAGTCGTGCCGAGACGCTGGGGCGGTGCCGACGGTGTCCCGTTGCTGGCATCCACGCCGGCCTACTTCAATCCGCCGGTCGCGAAAGGGCCGGATGGGAAGCTCTGGTTCGTGTCGGGCGCCAATGTTCACGTGGTCGACCCCGGGCACCTGCCCTTCAACCCCTTGCCGCCGCCGGTCCACATCGAGTCGCTCGTCGCCGACCACAAGTCCTACCCGGCGGACGACGGGCTGCGCCTGCCGCCGAGGGTGCGCGACATCACGCTGGAGTTCGCGGCCCTCAGCCTCGTCGATCCGCAGAACACCCACTTCCGCTACCGCCTGGAAGGCCACGATGGCGACTGGCAGGACGCCGTCGACAGGCGCCAGGCCACCTATACGAATCTCCCGCCGGGGAACTACCGCTTCCGAGTGAAGGCATCCAACAACAGCGGTGTCTGGAACGAGGAAGGGGCGCGGCTCGATTTCTCGATCCTGCCGGCGTTCTACGAGACGACGTGGTTCGGCCTGGCGGGCGTGCTGGTTCTGCTTGGCCTGGCCTGGGGCGCATTCCACCTCCGGCTGCAGATGCGCGTCCGGCGCCTGCATCGCCAGTTCGAGGCGGCGCTCGAGGCACGTGTCGATGAACGCACGCGCATTGCACGCGATCTTCACGACACGCTGTTGCAGCGCTTCCACGGGCTATTGCTGCAGTTCCAGGCGGCGTCCAACCTGCTGCCGGAGCGCCCGCGCGAGTCGAAGCAGGTTCTCACGGGCGCCATCGACCAGGTGGCGGAAGCGATCACGGAAGGCCGCGACACCGTGCAGGGCCTGCGCAGTTCGGCGCTGGACGCGAACACGCTGGCGGACTCCTTGCGGGTACTCGCCGAGGAACTCGCGAACGAGCGCGGCGGCGCCACGTCGGCGCGCGTCGACGTGCACGGGGCGCCGCGAGAGTTGCATCCGGTCGTCCGCGACGAGACCTTCCGCGTGGTGGCCGAGGCCTTGCGCAACGCCTTTCGCCATGCCGCCGCAACACGCATCGAGGTCGAGATCCGCTATGAGACGCGCCGCCTCTGCGTGCGCATTCGCGACGACGGACGGGGCATCGAGCCGGCCGTGCTCCGCGATGGCGGGAAGGAAGGGCACTTCGGCCTGGGCGGCATGCGGGAGCGTGCCGGACGTGTGGGCGGCAAGGTCACGATCCGCAGTGCGCCGGAGTCCGGCACCGAAGTGGAGTTCACCGCGCCTGCGTCCCGGGCGTACGGTGAAGGCACGGCGGCCGGATCGTGGTTGCATCCCAAGGGGGCCGCATCCCGTGACGGCGCCGAATGACGTCGGCAGGGATGGACGCTTCGTCGAGGGGATGAAGAAGAACGGCTGTCGCCTGCATCGAGACCTGTTCGTCTCGCTTCGCGAGAGATGGATGCGGCGCGGGCTGCGGCCCGCACTCTTCCAGATCCGGCGCGGCGTCCCCAGGCGCCAATCCGGTGCAGCACGGTGGCGCCGAATCACTCGCTTGATGCACGGGCGTCGCCAAATCGGGATGGATCGAGGTGTTTTTCCTGGCATAGGGTTTGCACTGACCTCTTCGCCCGCCACGAGCGGGCGTCAACCCGAAAGGAACTCCACATGTCCTCCACGTCGTCTCGCGTCCCCCTGAGGTTCGCCGTCCTCACGTTGTCTCTCGTCGCCTCGGTGCTCGGCGCCGGGGAGGCCCAAGCGGCCAGCCCGCGACTGCTGGCCCGGGAGGTGTCATGGACCTACGACATGCAGGATGGCAGCACCCTCCGCATGGAGCTCCAGGGCGCGCGCGTGCTGGTGGAGAGCCCCGCGGCGGAGTACTGGACGATCGTGAACCCCGACCTGCTGGTGAGCCCGGACGGCCTGCGCAAGCTCCGTCTGATGCGCGACTTCGACGGCACGGTCGATCACATCGAGATGCAGATCACGAAGGCCCGTTAAAGATGCTGTGGGTGATGCGGCATGCACCGTGGCAACGACTGCTCTCGTCGGCGAGGCGGATGCATGTCGGGACCCTGACACGCCCGTCACCGTCACGGCGATGCTTCAAGCGCAGAACCGAAACGGCGCTCTGCGCATCGCGCTGAGCATGCGGTCGCGTTCCCGTGGGCCAGGAAGAGCGACCGACCGAACTATTCGCGCGACTTGAACTGGCCCGGGTCGTAGAAGAACTGCTCTTCCAGAATGCGCTCGCCGGCCCATCGCTGATAGGCCAGTTCTTCGAAGTGGACGGCGCGTCCTTGGCCGTCCACGTAGTCGAAAGTCCAGCGGAGAACGACGGTGTCTTCGGCAATCATGATCGGGCGAGTGCATCGGACCTTCATGTCGGAAACCGAGGTGCGTGCAGCGATCTCGTGGGCCAGCAGCGCTGGCTTGCCCGTTCGCGGGAGCGACTGGTTCTCCTGCATCGACGCGTTGTCGGCATAGAAGACGTCGAGCGCTTCGACCGTGTGACCTGCTTCCACGAGCTCCACGAAGCGTTCCACTGTTTCAGGTTTTGGCATGGCGCAATTGTCCGCTCGAAGGGCCGGGCATGCTTTCGATGGCGGCACGGCTCGTCCGCCCTGGGGAACCACGACCGTCCGCGGACCGAGGGTTTCCGAGCCCCATCGGGCAAGTCGGCCGAAGGCCTTCCCGACACCTTCGCCGGCCAGAATCCGGATCATTCGAGAATCGTCCGTGATGCCTGGCGAACTGCTCGCTGCAGCCGAGCCGGTGCATCGATGGGACACGACGGCAGGGAGTGCCATGCGCGATGACGAATTGAGCGTCCGGAAACTGGTCCGGGGTGTGCGGCTGGCCGCCGCGGTGACGTTGCTGGCGGCCCTGTCGGCCTGCGGCGATGGCGGGTCGGGGCCGACATTGGCGGTACAGGACGACGCAGGCTCGGCGACGGTGGGCGGTGCCGCGGTGGGCGTTCACGCGACGGTCTCCGGGTCGGCCCAGGCGCCGGTCTGGACGCTGGCCGGTCCGGGCTCGCTCAGCGCGAGCTCGGGGGCCGATGTGCGGTACCTGCCGCCCGACCCGGCCACCTACGACGCCGATGCGACCGTCGTCGTCACTGCCACGCTGGGTCCGCTGTCGCGCAGCGTGCAGATCGCGCTCGCTGCGCGCGACCTCGAGGGCAACCACTGGACGACCAGCCGCGAGCGCTCGATCACATGGGAGACGGTCGCGCAGGCCAACGGCGTGTTCGTGGCGGTCGGCGACAACGGCGGCCTCGCACGCAGCACCGATGGGACGAACTGGACGATCATCGATACCCAGGACGGATCGAACTGGATCGGCATCGCCTACGGCAATTCGACCTGGATGGTGGTAGCGCAGGGCGGCCAGGTCATGACCAGCCCGGACGGCGCGACCTGGACCGCGGCGACGGCGCTCTATGCCCAGGGCGCCCCCGAGGCGACGGCCGTGGCGCAGCTGGCCTTCGGGGGCGGTCGCTTCGTCGCCGCGGGCGCGGACAGGACCTGGGTCGGCGACGGGCACACCTGGAGATCGTCGGCCACCGCGCTCGCGGCCGTCACCTACGGCAACGGCGTCTTCGTCGGCGCGAACCCCGACGGCCTGTACGTGAGCGCCGACGGCGCGCAGTGGACGCGCAGCGTGGCCCTCGATCCGACCCCCGCGCTCACTGTCAAGAGCGTCGCCTTCGGCGACGGCCGCTTCATGGCCACGGACTTCTTCGACCAGACGCTGACCAGCACCGACGGCCGCTCGTGGACCCTGTCGTCGACGCCGTTCCACGGCTTGGGCTGGCGCCTGGACTACGCGGCCGGGCAGTGGTGGACCGGCGGAGCCGATACCCTCTTCGGTTCGACCGACGCCGGCGCCAGTTGGACCACCTACGACCTGCCAGGCAACCCGGCGTTGCTGCGATTCGCCGCGAGTGCGCAGGCCTTCGTCGCAGCCGGCCAGAGCGGCGAGCTCTGGAGCGGCGTCGACGCCTCGGGCCTGGTCGCGCGGATGGCACGCCGCGTCGGCGACGTCGCCGCGCTGGACTTCGCATACGGCCGCCTGCTCGCCGCGACGGACGAAGGCCTCATGGTCGGCACCCCGGACGCCGCGGCCGCGCTGGCATGGGAGGCGCCCTTGCAACTGCAGCAAGGCCTCGACGTCGCCGCCCCCTTGAGCATCGCCCACGACGCCAACGGCGTGGTGGTGGCCGTGGGCTATTGCTGGAACTACCTCGGCAACGTCGTCTACAAGATCGCCCGCAGCACCGATGGCGTGGCCTGGTCGGTGATCGACCTGGGCCATCCATTCCACGGCGGGATGCACGTCATGCACGACGGCCAACGCTTCGTCATCGACGATACGAAGGGCGACGTGTACGCGAGCGCGGACGGACTGTCGTGGACACCGACCGCCGCACTGCCCCTGCCGGCCGGCGTCGCGGTGTGGCCGCTGGCCAGCGGCGGTGGCCGCTACGTCGTCGTCGGCACCCAAGGCTTCGTCGCGACCAGCACGGACCTCGCCAACTGGACGGTCGCCCCGACCGTCAGCAACGCGGGCGCACCGCTCACGTTCGGCGACGTCGCGTGGGACGGGCACGCCTTCGTGGCGGTCGGCGAGGGCGGCATGGTGGCCACCAGCACGGATGGCCTTTCCTGGTCGGTGGCGGGCTCGGCCACGAGCGAGCCGCTGTTCGCGGTCAAGGTGCTGGCGGACGGCCGCCGCGTCGCCGCCGGCGGCCACGGCGCACTCGAGTCCAGCCTCGACGGCGTGCACTGGATGGCGCACGGGCCGCGCACATCGCAGGCACTCTTCGCGATCGTCGAGGCGGGCGGCCAGTTGTTCGCGGCGGGACAGGACGGCCTGGTCGAAGTTTCCGCCCGCTGAAACAATTCGGCCAGGGCGGTCACCCGCATGACGGTTTACGGCACTCTGATCGAGAGTCCACCACACGGATCAGACCATGGATGCGACGTGACACTTCGTGACGCCGTGCTGCATTCAATGAAGCCTCGAGCGATTTCGTGAAGTCGCGGCGAGCGTCGTCATGCCGCCTTGCGACATAGGCATACCACCCGACAGAGGGATTCACGGAGCGGCAGTCGATCCTAGACTCAGGCTTCCTTTGCTGGGAGGCTGGCATGACGGACAGCAAGCAGGAAGAGCAAAGGGCGCAGCCGGGCACGCCCCCTCTATCCGAGCAGTACCTCGCGCGTCTGAAAGGACACCGCGCCGTGGCGGTCCTGATCGTCGTCGGGACAGTCGTCGCTGCGCTCGCCAGCTTCACGGATGCCACGAGCAAGCTCGCCGCTGCCTTTCACCGGCAGCGTCCGGAGGAAGCTCGCCAGGAGCTTGCACGCCTGTCGGTTCCCTTTACACCGGAGGCCTTTTCGGATGCTGCCGGCAAGGGCGACCTGACGGTGACCAAGCTCTTTCTCGCATCCGACATGCCGGTTGACGATCTCTCGCATGGCGAGGCGCCAACGGCCCTGCTGGCGGCGGTGCACGACAACCGCCCCAAGGTCGTCGAATTGCTGCTGAAGGCAGGGGCCGATCCAGCACTTCACGCGGGCAACTTCCTCTCGCCCCTGGAAGTGGCGGCCAGGCAAGGGAACACGAGCGTCGTCACGATCCTTCTCGACAGCAAGCCGATCGCCAGGGAAGCCATCGACTCAGCGTTCTTGCGGGCGGCCGAAGGGGGCCAGCCGGAGATGTTGAAGTTCCTGAAAGGCCGCGGGGCCGATGTGAGCGCACTCGCTACCCAGGCCCTGGTCAAGGCCGTGTTTCAGACTCGCGTGGACGAGCGGCGGATGACCGAAACGGTGGCATTCCTCCTTCAAGCGGGAGCCGACATCGAGGCGCGGAGCGGCGAGTCGGACTGGACGCCGCTGCATGCCGCCAGCCGTAACAGCAAGCTGGCCGTAGTCAGGCTCCTGCTCGACCGCGGAGCGGTGAAAGACGCGCGCGATCGAGACGGGTGCACGCCGTTATGGTGGGCCGCGGGCATCGGTCGTCTCGATGAGGCTGCGCTGCTGCTGTCCAAGGGGGCCGATGCCAATGCGCGAGACAAGGACGGCATGACCGTGCTGGACCGCGCCAAGTTCAACAGCGACAAGAACATGATCAAGCTGCTGCGAGAACATGGGGCGAAGTGATCCATCTCGCTGCGCACGTTGCACCTGGGCCTGCCGTACGGCCTCTCGGCCGCGAAGTGCTGCAGCAGCCCGAACATCGCGGCCTCGGCAACCGGCGCTCATCCGCGCATCCGTGCCGCTGCCACGTGCAGTTCCCTGAACCTTTGGAGAGCAGGAAAGAAAATGTCTCAGCCCGGAGCCGTCTTCATCATCGTCCTGCTGCTCGGCGTGGCAGCTCTCGCATGGGTTCTCCGCTTCATATTCAAGGCACATCGAAGCGCAGCGTGGCCGTTGATGCTTGCGACCGTCGTGGAATCGACCGTCGTGCAACAGGGGAACACCCGCTCTCCGCGCCTGAAGTTCCTCTACCAGGTGGCCGATCGGCCCTACGTCGGGCGCCGACTGTGGGTCGGGCCATCGTCGATCTCGGTAAGCGGCGGCTGGGCTGATCGCGTCGCGTCGCGTTATCCGGTGCAGGCTGCCGTGCGCGTGGCGGTGGATCCGGCCGACGCAGCCTATGCCGTTCTGGAGCCCGGACTGCGGGCGGTGCACTGGCTGGCGCTCACATTCGTCCTGGTGATTTTTGGCGGCACCCTTGTCGCTGACGCATTGATCGGCTAGCGCAGGCGCCCACCAGTGAGCCTTTGGCCGGGTTTGACGGAACATCGCCGTCGTCCGGCAGCGCCGACCGTGAGACCGAGCAGCGGGACAGCGGCCAGCAAGCTGCTGCGCTGGAAGCGCATTGCGCCCACGTCCATGGTCCAGGAATGCGGCTGGACGCCGCGCGTCAAGCTGCGCCGGCAACGCAACGCTGCACATAGGTGGACTGCGCCTCGAGCCGCAGGCTGAGCACGTCTCAGCCCTTCGAAGCCTTGGTCCGCCGCATCTTCCCTGCATCGGCGGAGTATTCAGCCGCGCCGCGATTGGTTGACTGGCGCTTTTCCGACAGCGAGGCATTCAGGGCGACAGCCATCGCGGCCTCTCCGCTCAACAGATCCCGCCAGAGGAGTTCGACTTGCGGCCTGCGCTTGCCCTTGGCGGTCAATCGAAAGCCGTCGGCGTCAATGGCGACGGTGTAGTCAATGCCGTTGACGGTAACCACCCGCTTGAGTTGCTTGTCGAGGATGGTAGTCAAGATGGAGGGACCTTGTGAAGCTGCGTTGAAATGGCCGAGCATCCGGTATGAAGACTTGACGTGTTCGCTGTCTGCTGAAACGACGGCTTGGTGAACAGCGATCCATTGGGTCGAAGTCCTGATTCCGCAAACGCGGATGTTGCGCTACTTCGCCGGATGAGCTTGCGACTTGGCGGCGGGCGTCGCGCACTAATGGAGAGTGAGGGTCCCCGCTCGGAGACTGCACCTGGCACCAGTCGTGTTTTTGACTTTGCGGACGAGAGCATGCCTGCAAGTCCTCGCGAATTCACGATCCCAGTTTTCGACTTTAATTGCAAGGAACACAAGCAGTGACGCGAACAAATGAAGTCCGTCGGATCGAGTCGCGCTAAGTGATTGATTCTTCGAAATCGGAGCAAACCACGAAAGTCCGTCGGGGAGTCTTCAAATTGCTGTTGCTGCAGTGTGTCTGAAAAGAAAGTCCGTCGGAGTGGGGCTGCGATACCAGAGGGGTCTGCCTGGATGCTCGCCCCAGGTCTCGAAGTGGGCCGGGTCGCGTCGCACTAATCTATCGGATGATCAAGAGCTGAGATCCAAAGTTCGCACGAAGGAAAATCGCGGAAGGCGTTGTTGCGCGACAAAGTTCGCACCGTTCGCCATGTTCGCGTTGGGGGGCTATTAGGCTCCCAGCACGTTTATCTGGCTCGCACGCTGGCAAGTGCGCCGAGGCGATCATGAATCTCATCCACTCGGTACGGCTCAACGAGAACGAACGCTGCGTGTGTACGCCAAGCGTCGCAGATGGCGTCTCGCGCACTATCTGGGCATAAGTGGTTACGGGCGTGGTACCCGCTTCCTGCTTGCGACAGCGCTCAAGGCGTTGCCGAACCATTTCCTAGCGGGAACTGCCGTATTGCAAGGCGAATAGTTGCGGGCTGCATTGACCAGCTCTGGCGTTAGAAATGGATAGGCCTCTCGAAGCTGGTCGAGATTGAAGCCGGCTGCGAGCGAAGCAAGAACATTCGCGATCGGCACACGAGTACCTCGGAATACCGGAAGCCCTCCCATGACTTGGGGATCCTCGACGACGGCGGCGATAGTGCTGGACATGTGGTGCCTCCTTCATCAAATTCGCATGTTCCCGTCTCGTTGGCCCCAGCTACTTCGAGCACGTCTTCCATCCGTCCGCTCGCCCTTGCGACCGTGGCGCTCTCAACGGAATCTCCCGCGCATCGGACTTCAGCCGATCTAGGGTACCGCGAAGGCGGGCTAGCAAGCAACTGTCCTGGCTTTGCGGAAACAGGATGCCATCCAGCTGAACTCCCGCCCCCGGGTTGAATGAGATCAGACACCCCTTCGCTGCGTAGCTGCCCGAGGACGGCTTTGCAGCGACTGCGGTCTTCCGGTCTTGCTGTCGCGATGTCCGCTCTGAATTCTTCGAGGATTGGCCAGGCGCGAACCGATGCCGGTGGGTGACGTCGGCTCCCAGATCGCTGCGGTCGTTCGCGGCGTAGGGCATCCCGAAACCGGCCCTCAAAGCGTCGGTTGAAGGTTTGTCAACGCTGCTCAGGATGCAGTTCCCATCGAACGACCGCTTGCCGGCGCGGCGCATGTCGCAGAACGACCCAGAGCGGACAGCGGTGATGCGGAATTCGGCGCCCGGAAGCGGTCGGTCAAAGTTTGAGTTGCCGATCTGCCTCTAAGTGGCCAATCCGGGCAAGCGCGAAATGATCTCTCCCGCAGCCACGGTAGTGGAAGCCAGGCTGAGCAACGGTTGACCGACAGGTTCGTCGGTCACCAAGATTGCCGTGTCTTCAGGCTGCCAAAAGGCCGGCGCCGCAACCGGCCAACCAAGCGCGGTAGCAAGTTCGGCCAAATACTTCGCAGTCAACCGCCAAGACGTTCATCGTCAGCATCTTCGTTGAAATCCCGTGGCCTCGGCGCAATCCGGTCATGTTTTCGACTGACGGCATGCTCGCGTTCTCTCTGAGCTGAGAGAGGCCTCCTTTGAAGAAGCCGTGCATCAGCAACGCAGGTACGGAACGGTGGATCTGAAAATGCAGCACGGCGCGACTGAACAATCGCTGGAAGGTCGGAATCAACAGCGCCCCGACAAAGGTCGCCACGGTTGCTGACAGGAGAATCCAACGAAAGTCCGTCAGAAGCCCTTGAGTGACGCCGTTGCTGATGTTTCTCTCGATCCGCTTCGCGAGGAACGGGCCTTGAAACGAGTTCGTCGTGCGGGACTCCAAGACGAAAATGTTGAACAACGCGAATGAAACCGCGATCCGTCCCGTTCGCACGCCTGCGATGCGCACCGCGTAGGCAAGCGTACCTATGAGGTGGATGACGAACGTCAGCGCACAAATAACAGTCAGTTGGCGATCCATACGACGGTTGGAAGCGACGAATCGTCGACTATAGACGTCCCGGAACCGGTCTCTCACGAGAGGCAGCTTCTGAGCCGGCAGCACCGGTGGTGTGTGGCCGAGCTGGACTCCACCTAAGCCGACCGCTGTAACAGTCTGGTATCTGGCCAGCATGCGACTTCCAATCGATCGGTACGCCGCAGCCTTGCATTCCAGGAATGCTGGCAACACCCAAGGTATAGCCTTCGGCGTTTTCCGACTAAGGCGCTAACCGCACTTGATCGCGCGATTCCCTTCGTTCGGCTGGACCGGCGCGAGGCTTATCTTCGCACTTGTTATGACCAGCTATGACTGCCTTGAAACCACTGCACCCCGCCATCGCTGAAGCGCCCGCTGGGCCTGCCACGACCTCCGCCGCAGCGGCGCGGCCCGCATCGCTCTACGCGCGTATCCGCGAGGAACTGCGCACCCTGATCGTCAGCGGCGCCTGGCAACCGAACGACCTGCTGCCCTCCGAGCGCGACCTGATGGCGCAGTACGGCGTCAGCCGCATCACCGTGCGCCAAGCGCTCGGCGACCTGCAGAAGGAGAGCCTGATCTTCAAGCTGGCCGGAAAGGGCGCCTATGTCGCCCAGACACGGCCGTTCCAGGAACTCGGTCGGCTGCAGGGTTTCGCCGAAGCCATGGAAGCGCGCGGACACGAGACCTACAACCGCGTATTGGCGATCGAGCACGGGGTGGCAAGCGATCTCGTGGCCTCGCGCCTCGGGCTTCTCCCCGGCGCGCCCGTCACCAAACTGAAGCGCGTTCGCTACCTGGATCGCCGCCCCGTCTCGCTGGACATCACCTGGGTGCCGCGCGAGCTCGGCGAACGGCTGGCGCGCGAGGATCTTGGATCGCGCGACATCTTCCTGATCATCGAGAACGACTGCGCCACGCCATTGGGCCACGCCGACCTCGTGATCGATGCCGGCCTGGCCGATGCCGAACTCGGTGGACACCTCGACATCGACGTCGGTGCCCCGGTGCTGCGCATCGAACGCCTCACGCACGACGCGGCTGGTAGGCCGATCGACTACGAACACCTCTATTGCCGCGCGGACAACTTCCAGTACCGCCTGCGCATCGAGCGGCGCTGACGCCAGGAAAGAATACGATGGAAACGATAACTCACGAAGTGGACGTGCTGGTGATTGGCGGCGGCACCGCCGGCCCGATGGCCGCCGTCAAGGCCAAGCAGGCCAACCCGGCGCTGCGCGTCCTGTTGCTCGAGAAAGCCAATGTCAAGCGCAGCGGCGCCATCTCGATGGGCATGGACGGCTTGAACAACGCCGTCGTGCCCGGCTTCGCGACGCCCGAGCAATACGTGCGCGAGATCACAGTGGCCAACGACGGCATCGTCAACCAGAAGACCTTGATGGCCTACGCCCGCAATAGCTTCGGGATGATCGAGGAGCTCGATCGTTGGGGCGTGAAGTTCGAGAAGGACGAGACCGGCGACTACGCGATGAAGAAGGTGCACCACATGGGCACCTACGTGCTGCCGATGCCCGAGGGGCACGACATCAAGAAGGTGCTGTACCGGCAGCTCAAGCGCACCCGGGTCGAGGTGACCAACCGCCTCGTCGCCACGCGACTTCTGACCGACGACGACGGCCGCATCGCCGGCGCGATGGCCTTCGACTGCCGCACCGCTGACTTCCACGTGATCCGCGCCAAGTCCGTCGTGCTGTCGACAGGTGCCGCGGGCCGGCTGGGCCTGCCGGCGTCCGGCTACCTGTTCGGCACTTACGAGAACCCGACCAACGCGGGCGACGGCTACAGCATGGCGTTCCACGCCGGCGCCGAGCTGTCGGGGATCGAGTGCTTCCAGATCAACCCGCTGATTAAGGACTACAACGGCCCCGCCTGCGCCTACGTGACAGGCCCCTTCGGCGGCTACACCACCAACGCGCGCGGCGAGCGCTTCATCGAGTGCGACTACTGGTCGGGCCAGATGATGTGGGAGTTCCAGCAGGAGCTCCAGGGCGGCAAGGGGCCGGTGTTCCTCAAGCTCGACCACCTGGCCGAGGAGACGATCTCGCAGATCGAGACGATCCTGCACACCAACGAGCGCCCGAGCCGTGGGCGCTTCCACGCCGGGCGCGGCACCGACTACCGCGAGCGCATGGTGGAGATGCACATCTCCGAGATCGGCCTGTGCAGCGGCCACTCGGCCTCGGGCGTCTGGGTCGACGAGCACGCGCAGACGACCGTGGCCGGCCTGCACGCCGCCGGCGACCTCGCTTGCGTGCCTCACAACTACATGCTGGGCGCCTTCGTCTACGGGCGCCTCGCCGGCGAGAGCAGCGCGCGCTTTTGCGCAACCCACGACTTCGCGCCGGTCGACGCCGGCCAGGTCGAGCGCGAACGCGCGCGCGTATGGGCGCCCCTGCAGCGCGAGCGCGGGCTGCCGCCCAACCAGGTCGAATACAAGCTGCGCCGCATGGTCAACGACTACCTGCAGCCGCCCAAGGTCACGCGCAAGATGGAGATCGGGCTCGAGCGCTTCGAGGCGATCCGCGACGACCTGGAGCAGTTGCATGCGCGCGAGCCGCACGAGCTGATGCGCGCGATGGAGGTGCACTTCATCCGCGACTGTGCCGAGATGGCCGCGCGCGCATCGCTGTACCGCACGGAGAGCCGCTGGGGCCTGTACCACGCGCGCGTCGACTTCCCCGAGCGCAACGACGCCGACTGGTTCTGCCACGCGCAGATCATGAAGGGCGACAACGGCGCGATGACCAGCTTCAAGCGGCCGATCGAGCCCTACATCGTGCCGATCGCCGACACCGAGCGCACCAGCTACCAGCGCCTGCGCATTCCCGCCGCGGCCGACGACGGTTCTCGCGTCGGCGCCGACGCAGCCGCTGCACTCGCCTGATCCCCGTCGCCAGAGAAATCCACATGTACTCCTTTGCACCGCTTTCCCAGCATCCCGCCGCCGTCCCCGTCAGCGTCGATCCCGACAAGTGCATCGCGCACAAGGGCTGCACCGTCTGCGTCGACGTGTGCCCGCTCGACGTGCTCGCGATCGACCTTCTCAAGGGCAGCGCCTACATGAAGTTCGACGAGTGCTGGTACTGCATGCCTTGCGAGAAAGACTGTCCCACCGGCGCCGTTCACGTCGACATTCCCTACCTGCTTCGCTGACCCCACCCGGAGAGAACCCACGTGAACTTCCCATCCAAGACCTTCGCCGGCGCCCTGCTCGCCACCGCCATCGCGTTCGCGCCCGCGGCCTTTGGGGCCGAGACGATTCGAGTCGCCATCGGAACGCAGGACACGACGATCAACTGCGCCACCGGCGGGCTGCTGGTGCGCGAGTTGCACCTGCTCGACAAGTACCTGCCGCACGACGGCAAGTACAAGGACGTGCAGTACGACATCGAGTGGCACAACTTCACCTCTGGCGCACCGCTGACCAACGAGATGGTGGCCGACAAGCTCGACTTCGGCGCGATGGCCGATTTCCCCGGTTCGCTCAACGGCGCGGCCTTCCTCAAGGCCGGCAAGAAGAGCATCTTCCTGTCGGTGCTCTCGGGGTCCACCATCGGCAGCGGCAACGGCATCGTAGTGCCTCTGAATTCGCCGGTGCAGTCGCTCGCAGACCTCAAGGGCAAGCAGATCTCTGTGCCGTTCGCCTCCACGTCGCACGGCATGCTGCTGCGCGCGATCAAGGCGCAGGGCTGGGATCCGGAGCGCGACGTGACCATCCTCACGCAGGCCCCTGAGGTCGCAGGCTCCGCGCTGCAGGCCGGCAAGATCGACGCCCACGCCGACTTCGTGCCGTTCGCCGACCTGTTCCCGTACAAGGGCTTCGCGCGCAAGATCTACGACGGCGCGCAGGCCAACGCCCCGACCTTCCACGGCACGCTCGTCAGCGCCGACTATGCGAAGAAATATCCCGAGATCGTCGTCGCCTACCTGCGCGCGGTGATCGAGGCGAACCGGCTGTTCGACGCCGACCCGCTGAAGTACAGCGAACTGGTCGCCAAGGTCACCGGCATCGACGCCGAAGTGGCCTACCTGTTCGGCGGCCCGCTCGGCCTGCAGACGCGCGACCTGACGTGGAAGCCCGAGTACCGCCAGGCGCTGGCCACGGCCATCGACACGCTGCGCCTGCTCAAGCGCCATGACTCTGCACTGACCGCCGACACCTTCATCGACGACTCGTACCTGCGCGCCGCCTTCAAGGCCGAAGGCCTCGACTACGACGCGCAACTGAGGAATTACGCGAAGCTGGCGCTCAAGGCGAACGACGCGCTGACCGGCAGGCCGATCACGGACGAGAAGCGTGCCGCGCAGGTGTGGGTGGCCGGCGAAGCGCGTGTGCGCAACTACGCCTCGCCCGAGAACGCGTTCGCCGACGTCCGCAAGATCGAGGCATCCGGCGCCAAAGTGCGCGTGGTTTATGCCCAGGATCGAAAGCTCGGCTTGAAGCTGCTGGCCAACCAGGCCTGGTTCGCCGCCGACGCCAAGGGCCAGCTCAGCGCGTTCCTGCTCAAGGACGACGCGACACACTGGGCGCAGGACAACCACGCGCAGGTGCTGGACTTCCCCGCCGCACGCGGCTTCGCCGCGACGCACGTCGCGTCAGCGCAGTAAGAGACGAGGTGACGCGATGAGTGCCGTGCTCGCCCCCGCCGCCAACGCACCGGACGACCCGTGGCGCCGCGTCGCCGCGGCGCGCCGGCGCGCCGTCGCCTGGCTCGCGCAAGGTGCGTCCATCGTCGCCTTCGTGCTGCTGTGGCAATGGCTTGCGGCAACCCATGCGAAGTTCTGGCTCGTGAGCTTCGAGAATGTGCCCACGCCCATCGCCGCGTTCGACGCCGGCCGCGACCTGTTGGACAGCGGCAAGCTCGGCCGCCACCTCGGCTACAGCCTGTGGCGCGTCGCTGCCGGATTTGCGTCCGCGGCCGTCGCCGGCATGGCGCTCGGACTCGCGATCGGCCGCTTCGCGCCGGTGCGACGCGTGCTGCTGCCGCCGCTCGAACTGCTGCGCCCGATTCCCGCCGTCGCCTGGATCCCGCTCGCGATCCTGATGTTCCCGTCGGCGGAGCTGTCGATGGTGTTCATCACCTTCCTCGGCGCGCTGTTTCCCGTGCTCCTGAATACGATCCACGGTGTCGAGGGCGTCGACCGCCGCCTGATCGCCGCGGCACGCAGCCTGGGAACTGGCCGCTGGCAGATGTTCACGCAGGTGATCCTGCCCGCCGCGGCGCCCAGCATCGCCACGGGCCTGGCGATCGGCATGGGCACCTGCTGGTTCTGCTTGGTTTCGGCCGAGATGATCTCCGGCCAGTTTGGTATCGGCTACTACACGTGGGAGTCGTATACCTTGCAGAGCTATGGCGGCATCATCGTGGGCATGCTGGTGATCGGATTGCTGGGCATGGGCTGCAGCGCCCTGATCCGCCTCGCCGCGCGGCTCGCGATGCCGTGGGCGGCGGGAGTGGCGCGATGAGCACGCCACCGACGCCCGGTCGCATCGATATCGACCACGTCCACATGCAAGTCGGCGATGGCGCAGGCCGCTTCGAGGCCCTGCATGACGTCACCCTGAAGATCGCGCCCGGTGAGTTCGTCTGCCTGCTGGGACCGTCGGGCTGCGGCAAGTCCACGCTGCTGGGCGCGCTGGCCGGACACCTCGCGCCGGCGCGCGGCACGGTGCGTGTCGATGGCGACGTCGTCGACGGCCCGCATCCGGATCGCGGGCTCGTGTTCCAGCAGCACACGCTGTTTCCGTGGCAGCGCGTGATCGACAACGTCGCGTTCGGCCTGAAGATGAAAGGCGTCGCGCGCGCAAAGCGTCACGCGCAGGCGCATGAGCTGCTCGCGAGCGTGGGCCTGGCCGGATTCGAATCGCGCTATCCGTCGCAGCTGTCGGGCGGCATGCAGCAACGAGTGGAGATCGCGCGCGTACTGATCAATCGGCCGCGCGTGCTGCTGATGGATGAGCCCTTCGGCGCGCTCGACGCCTTGACGCGGGCGCGGATGCAGCAGTTGCTGCTGGAGGTCTGGAGCCGGATCCGCACCACGGTGGTGTTCGTCACGCACGATATCGACGAAGCCCTCTTCCTTGCCGATCGCATCCTCGTGATGAGCGCCCGGCCCGGCAGGATCATCGAGGACCGTCCGCTGGATTTCGCGCGCCCGCGCGACGCCGAACTCGTGACCTCGCCCGAGTTCACCGCCCTCAAGCGCCACTGCCTGCAACTGCTGCATCGCGGGGAAGCCGATTCGCCGCTGCCGCGCATGTCCCCTCTCGGCGCCCCGCTCGCCGCTTCCTGAACAGATCGCCCCGATGACTTTCGAATCACCGCAAGACCCGCGCCTCGCCAGCGCCGATGCCGGCGTGCGCCGCATCGCCATCCTTGACATCGCCGATGCCGAGAACGACGACGACCTGCCGCTGCTGACCGCCGCGCTGCGCGGTGACATGGACGCCGAGGTGCGCGTCGAAGCCGCACGCGTGCTGGGCGGCTGGGGGCATCCGGCGGCCGTTGATGCATTGGCGGGGGCACTACTCGATGCTGACGCAGATGTACGCATTGCCGCTGCGACCTCGCTCGGCCAGCTCAAAGACGCGTCCGCCGGCGAGCGGCTGCTTCCCTGGGCCTCGCACGCAGATCCTTCGGTACGTGCAGCCGCGCTGCGCGGGTTGAAGGAATTGCGCATCGCCGCGGCGGCCGAGCCAGCGCGCGCGGCGCTGATGCATGACGACGCCGGGGTGCGACGTGAGGCGGTCGGGGTGCTCGGCTGGCTCAAGTCCTCCGAAGCCTTGCCTGCCATCGCACACATCGCGACCGCGGACACCGATCCCGACGTACGCCGCGCTGCAACCGGAGCGCTGGGCCTGTCCAACGAGGACGGGCACGCGACCGTATTGCCTGCGCTGCTCACCGCTCTGCGCGACACGAGCTGGCCCGTGCGCGAGGAGGCGGCGACGACGATCGCCAAGCTCGTGCCGCCCGGCGCGCTCGATGCGCTACTGGCGGCGATGGCCGATGACGCGTGGCAGGTTCGCCTGCGTGCCGCGCGCGCGCTGGGGCGCCTGCGCGACGCCGCCGCGCTGCCGGCGCTGATCGGGGCGCTGGCGCATCCCATGGGGAACCTGCGCAAGGAGGCCGCCCTCGCGCTTGGCGAGATCGGCGCACCGGCAGCCGCGTCGGCACTCGAGGTCGCGGCAGTAGACCCCGATCCCGAGGTGCGCAAGACGGCGCGCCTGGCATTGGGCAGGTTGCCGGTGCAGTTGCTCGAGCAGGTCGCGGTGCGGACGTCGACATGACGAGCGCCGAAGTTCCCTTGTCGATGACCATCGCTACGGACGCGCTGACGCTGCACTGGAGCGACGGCGAGTCGTCAGTTTCCGCGACCAGGTTGCGCGAGGGGTGCCGGTGTGCCCCGTGCCAATCGGCGCGCCTGCGCGGCGAGGCCGCCGCGTCTCACGACGCGTTGACGCTAGTCGACGCCTTGCCGATCGGCCACTACGCCGTCCAATTGCGCTTCAGCGACGGCCACGAGCGCGGAATCTACCCCTGGGCTTACTTGCGCGAGCTCGCGAGCGACGCCACTTCGTGATCGTCACAAGACGAAAGTGCCGGCGCGCTTCAGGGACGCACGACTTCGCCGACGCTTTGCGTACGGAATGACCGAAGACCGTCACCGACGGCTGTCGGGTGGGGCCGTTGCGCGTCCGCATGGCTCCGCAGCGGCAAGCTCGGCTGCCCTGAAGCCTCCCCTCGCGGACGTCGGCTCCCGGGCCGTGTTTGAGCTGCCCGAAACCTGACACTGGCGAATGACTGGATCTGGCCGACTGCAGACTAGCCTGTCGCCTCGGTTCAATCCTCGACGAGTTCGAGTATTTTCTGCCAAAGGGACTGGGGTGGGATGCCCACGTATCCCGACTCCTGTGCGTCATTGCACTCGATCACGATCCACTGGCCTCCTGCTGTTTTGGCAAAATCAACGACCAGGAAAGGTACGTTCAAGCGTCTTGCAGCCAGTTTCGCGACCTCAAGGCCCGCCATCGCATCGGCACATTCATAAGCAGCAACCTGGTACCAGTAGCGTCCCCAGCCAACGCACTCACCGCGCCACCAAAATGACCGGTATTCAATCGACGGTTGAACTTTCCCTGGCACGTGGCCAGACGCCGGGTGCAGTGGAACGAATTCGCGGATGACCGGCTTCTGCCAGTGCAAGATTGGGTCTGCTCGGTACTGCTGAGAGGCCACTTCGTAGTGGGCCCGGCTTTGAATGACCGACAGATCGGGGTTGTGCTTGCTGGTCTGCCTTGACCCCTTCATGAAGACGGGCCACTGGAAGCTTACCTCGATCTCCGTCGCAGTCGGCAGGGCGTCGAAGACCTTCGTGCGTGGAGTGAGCCCCTCCAGGAAGGGATACCAGGCCTCCAGTTCGCTCGCGAGAACGTGCTCGCCAGGCGAGTTCACGAGACGCAAGCCCATCGAAAGCTTGTCATCAAATTCGGCGGCGTAGTCGCTAATGGGCCCTACTCTGAGAACGCACAGCTCTTCGCCATCGATCCGGTAGGGGTGATCACACGCGAAGTGCAAATCGAAATCGAAATCATAGGTCGATACACCTACTTCTTCGCTCACAACGATGAGCTTGCGTCCGACGCGTGCGATGTTCATAGCCTCGATGCTAGCGCCAAGGTTGGGTCGCCCGTAAGCGGACATCGCCAAAGGACAGCTTCTGGCCGATAGCGGCTAACGTATGCATCTGACGAACGTGACGAGCTCGAATCTGGCGCCATCGAGACCCTTGTTCTTGTTCGCGTCTGCAACCCCCTTGAGCGCGGTTGCCGCACTGTCTGACAGCCAGCCAGCCTTTCGCCGCATTTCAATTGCGGCATTAACGCCTTCCAAGTCTGAGCCGTTCGCCAAGGCACCGAATACCCGTTGGGATTCGTAAACATTCACGAAGCAGGGAGCCACTTTTTCATTGGCAAGCGATGCGGCGCGGAGCGCCATGCAAGCCTTGACCTTGTCGCCAGCCTGGACGCGCGGATCGCGTTCGGTTCCCGAATAAAACGCGCGAACGGAACCCTCCAGCTTGGCTGCATCGAGCACGGGGTCGCCAGCGACGGACATAGCTTTGAGCTGTTCTGCCGCCTGTTCCTCGCTGAAGTGAAGTTCCTTCAGTGCAGCGATCTGGCCCCACGAGAGACCTTCGCCAAGACAACTCGCTGTCCCGCTTAGCACTTGTGCGTCCTGCCCCCAGGCGCTGGTGCTGGCAACCACCAGGATCAACGAAGTCATCTTGACGAACATGCGGTCTTCTCCGATGCAAATGCTTTGCGGGTCTACCCGAAATCCGACCACTGTAAACCGTCCGCTGCTGGCCGGGACGCGCCGGGTCACGCTTGACCGGCCAGTTCGGCCCATCGTACCGCCGGCGCCAAGAACACACGAACGTCGCCACGGTTCCAAACGGCAGAACGGTCCTCAGAGCCTCCAAAAACCTTCCAACCGCTCGGTGCCTGCGTAACCAACTCGTCCCAAATATTCCGGGTCTGCGAGTGTATTGCCGCAGAGCGGTCCGTCGCGAGTGGCGGCTCATGGCCGACAAGAGCCCCACGACGCCGCTGGCCAAGGTGGACGAGGCGTCATCGACGGTCGCCCCACGGCGACTGTCTGCTGTGCGCAGCTTACCCGTCGTTCGACGTCGATCGCCGGGCGCCAGTGACCCAAAGCAGGCGCGCAACTTCGGATTCCGGCCTCCTCAAAGCAGGCAGCAGCGGTACCCACTACCAGGAGACCACGAAGACTTTGGTACTCGGCTCAAGTGCCGAAACGTAGGCGATGGCAGCCCTCTCGAAGTCGTTGGCGTCGGCCAGCAGGTCAGCTAGCGCGGCAAATGTCTGCTGCACATCGCCAGCCAGCACAAATGATGCACTTTCTGTTGCCCAGCCAAATCGACTGTTTTGCAGCTGCCCGCCGATATACGGCGCAGCGCTCCAGGGGGCCGCGTCGTCACTCGCCTTCTCGATAGGCCAAAAGATCCTTCCGTGATGCCGTCCACGCTTCATCTCCCAAAACGGAGCAATCACGTCACTCAAGTCCAGATCGAATGCATGCAGACAGATCATGTCACCGTCATCGGTCACGTAAGAAACAGGGAGCAAGGTCAGATCGACGCCCATTTACGCCTCATATTCGATTGGCCAGAAATCGGAAAATCACTGCGCAATCAGGCTGCCCGAAAGCCGCCGATCTCGATCACCCGCTTCTGGCCGAACACCGACATGAGCACCTCGAATTGCTCACTGCCCCTTCAGGCTAGCCAGCTTGCTCTCAACCTCTCTTTTGCCGACGCCGCGAAGAGCCGCAATCGCAGCTAGGTTTGCCGGCTTGGGCTTTGTCTTGCCCGTTTCCCAGGCATAAATGGACTGACCGGTGGCGCCGACGAGGAGGCCAAAGTCCGCAGCAGAGAGCCCGAGGCGCTGGCGGTTCGCCGCCATACCCTTAGCGCGGAACCGGAGTCCAGTCGAATCCGGCTCAGTCGCCGCGTCGGCCGCCGATTGCCTGGAGTGCTTCGCGGCGGCGCCGACCCCTTTGGTAAGTCGCTTGACCATGGACTCCAGCTCGCTCAGGCGCTTTTTCAGGCTCGCGATCTCAGCGCGATGCGCAGCAACGGTCTTCCTGAGGCCGTCGCCGCCATCGCGAACTTCCTTCCGGGCAAGTCGGGTGATTTCAGATTTCAATACGCTGGCAATATTTGGCATGTGCCTTCGGCCCTCCGGTGGCCGCTGTGGAAGCGCTCGCCGCAGTTTTCAGACCTCGATCTGCTCTGCGATCTCTATGGCGTCATCGACTTCGATCCCTAGATATCGAACTGTACTCTCCAGTTTGGTATGTCCCAACAACAGCTGGACAGCCCTCAAGTTGCGCGTCTTCCGATAGATAAGAGTCGCCTTAGTCCGGCGCATCGAATGCGTGCCGTACGCGCAAGGATCGAGCCCCAGTTCTCGAACCCAGCCATCCAAGATTCGAGCGTACTGGCGAGTCCCGAGGTGACCAGACTTGTGAACACGGCTTGGGAACAGGCAGTCGTCCTGCCGGAGATGCGCCTCCGCCATCCATGCCCCCACCGCTTCGCGCGTAGGCGTGGTAATTTCAAATTGGACCGGCCGCTGCGTCTTTTGCTGCATGACCGTCGCACGAGCCGCGACCTGATTGCCGTGGCATACATCACTTACCTTGAGCTTGAGCAAGTCACAGCCGCGAAGCTTGCTGTCGATGCCAAGATCGAACAGCGCCAGTTCACGCGTTCGGTGACCGAGTTGCAACCGCACTCGGATTGCCCAGATGTCTTTGAGCCTGAACGGAGCCTTCTGTCCCACGATCTTGCCCTTGTTCCAGGGCGTCCGACGGTCAGTACCACTTCCATTTGAGATCATGATGACCTCCTTGCTACGATGGGACTTCGAACGATGCACCGCTGCCACGCTTCGTGGCATGCCTAGTTCGAGGGTACGAAAGTCCGCTTATGGGCGCTTTGGTCTCGAAATTGAATCTCAGCAACCGGCCAGAAGCTGCCCCTGGCGCATGACCGCTTTTGAGGTGCCCGACATAGCGCCCGAGATCATCAAGAGACTTGCCATGAATCACCGCATTCACACTTGCAAGATCATGCTGGCGCTGGTGCTTGCTTTCAGCCTGGGCGATGCATGCGCGGCACCCTCGTGCTCGTCAGCGACGGCGGCCAGCTCTTCGAGCGTTGCACCAAGCTCCCCGACCGCCGAATCTGAATGTGCTCGGGATTGGGCCTCGATCACGCCTGCCGAAGGCAAAGCGCGCATCGAGAATCCGCATCAACTGGGCTGGCAAGAATGGTCAGTCATAGCAGGCGGGGTAGGATTGCTCGGTCTTTTCGCTGCTGGCGTCGTTCGCCTCTTGCGCAGGCGACAGAGCATCGGTTGAGAGGCGCACCCCTTGGGGCGCTTCCGGCCATCAGCAGTCGATCGCGAGTGTCCGGTATCGGGTAGCCTTCTGATCGAGCGTCCTGCGGTGTCGAAGACGCCTATGGCGACGCGACACAACATTGATGAGGAGCTGCGCAATGGGAATGTGGGCCTTTGAGCCGTGGGATAACGACGAGGCTGCCGACTGGTTCGGCGATTTCATGGACCGCACTCAACTCAGGAAAGAGTGGCTCAAAGGAATCAACGCTGATCCCGTCGAGTCTCCAGGAGTAGTTCGGGCGGCGGCTGCGCTCTTCGTCATGCTCGGCAGAGTCTATGTCTGGCCTATCATGACCATTGACCAAGACCTCGAATTGACAATCGCCAGCCTGTCAGCGTTGGTGGGGGCAGGCGAATATTCCGAGCCACCGGAACTGGTGGCGGCCATCGAGCAAGAATTGGCGGAGTTGAAATCACGACGCAAGCCTTCGGGAAGCCCAAGCGCGCCACCGTCCGAGTCAAGCAAGCCATGGTGGAAATTCTGGTAGCCGGGGATTCGGCAACTGAGCCGGCAATCGGCCAGGAGCGGGCGTAGGCGAAGGGCCGCTTTGCGGCATGCTAGATTGCCCGTGCACAGCCACGCTTTGTAGGGAGATATGGTGGAGACGGTTGTCGAATTCAGGTCGTCAATGTTCAAGCCATTCTTGCCTGACGACTGTCAGGTCAATCCTGGTCGCTATGGCGCTGAACTTGCATTCTGGCTGTCCCGGCGGTTAGCTGACCGAGGGCTGTACACCTCCTATCCGACCTTCGAGGACTGGGGATGGTTCATCGAGTTCAGCAACGAGCGCGGGGATGAGTATTGGCTCTGTTGTTCGAACATCGAGCGCTCGGATACCGAATGGCGGTGCTTTCTGGATCCGAAGGCCAAGAAGCTTTTTGGTCGGAGCCGCGCCGCCGTCGACGGCGCATCAGTGCTGCTGGAGACGCTTCGTGGCGTCCTGGCCGACGAAGGCGACATCGTGGATATCAATTGGAGCTCTGAGCCTTAAGCGCCTACGTCACAGCGGGTGGAGACCGCACCTGGCCGGAATTTGAAATTCAGCACTCGGCCAGAAGCGGGCATTGGTGACCGACCGCTTGCAGGCCTGTTACTTTGGCTGTTGCCACGCATCAGCGGCCTAGCCTGTTGGCGCATTTTGCAATCTCTCCTGGGGTTCAGTAGCCGGCGACTTGCTTCATGACCTTGCGCTTCACGCCAGCAGGCACGAGTTTGGCCACCGTGCGAAGTAAGGTGGGCTTGAATGTGTCGACGACCCAGTTCACCTTTCCGCTGCGCAACTGGGCTGCATCCCAGATCTTGGCGGCCACATCGGCCGGCGTGAGATGTATGCCGACGGAATCGACGATGGCGCCGTGCGCCGCGGCCATCATGGGTGTCTCTACGAAGTTTGGCAGGATGGCGCAGACATAGACGCCGAAGCGCTCCCACTCGATATTCAAAGCTTCGGTGAAACCTCGCACGAAGAACTTCGTGGCCGAGTAGGTGGCCTCGCTCGGCACACCGTTCTCGGACGCCAGCGAACACATGTTGATCAGGTTCGACCCGCGGCGCTGCTTGAGAAAAGGAAGTGCCAGGTGCGTGACGTTGAGCACGCCACAGCAGTTAACCGCGACCACCGCGTTATGACGGGCTAGCGGCACCTCCTCGAAATGATTGATGTCGGCGATGCCAGCGTTGTTGACCACGAGGTCGATGCCGCCGCCATTCTGCGCGGCGAAGGCTGCCAGCGCAGCGCCCACCTGCTCAGGTCTGGTCACGTCCATGGCCTGGTAAAGGTGGGAGTCACCAAGGACGCCGCGGAGGTTCTGCAGATCGATGTCGCTGATGTCGGTTGCGCCGACCCGCCAACCGCGCGAGGCGAAGAGCATGGCGGTTTGCCGCCCGATGCCCTTTCCCGCGCCAGTGATGAACATAGCTTTCTGTTGGGACACGATGCAAGGGCTCCTCAGTTCAGGGTCGATTTCAGGAACGCGAGTTGATCCGCGACGAACGTCTCGAAAAGCGGAGTGACATAGGGCGCGAAGTGCCCTTTTGGGTATTGCTTGAGCGTGGTGAACGGCGACTTGGCGGCCGCACGGATCGCCGGACCCGGCGGCGTGACGTGATCCTCCATGGCCACCTGCACGAGATTGGGCATGGTCAACCTGGCCAGATTTCGACCCGGCGAATACAGGCCGATGAATAGCGCGAAACGCGCCGCCACCCGCCGATCGAAGGGCTGGCCTGGCGGGACCAGCTTCAGATAGCCCTCCAGATCGCCGGGGCTTGCCATCAGCCCCAGCTTGCCCGGCGTATTACTGGACGGTACGTAGTGTGGCGACATTCCTAGCAGGCCGCGCAAAGCGTCATAGATCGCGTGGAACGTCAAGCGAACGCACAGCATGGGCCCCACAGCGAGCAGGCCGGCAACGCCGCTGAAATGTGGGACCTGAGAGATCACCGCGGCCAGATCAGGCTCCCGGGCGGCCGTCGCAATCACGTGACCGCCGCTGAGCGACGAGCCCCAGATCGCGATCTTGTTCGCATTGACCTCGGGCAGGCTGCGAGCGTGCGCGATGGCTGCTCGCCAGTCCTGCAATTCCTTGCTGATGTCGAGCAACTGGCGCGGCTGGCCTTCGCTCGCGCCGAAGTGGCGGTAGTCGAACACCAGCGTGTGATAGCCGGCAACGGCAAACCGCTCTGCATAGGCATCGAGGCGCATTTCCTTGATCGCGCCAAGACCGTGGGCCATGACGACGCAAGGTCGAGGGGTGGTCGCTTCGGCTGCGGCGGGATAGAACCATCCTACGCAGGATTGCCCCTGCGAACTGAACTTGACGTCTCGTCGTGTCATCTTGTCTCCACGCACTGATGCTCTTGGACTATCTGATAATGAGCGTTATCACATTGTGCGGCAATACAGGCATCGCGGTCAAGCGCTGTCGATTGCCGGCGACGAGCGGGCTCAAGGCAAGACAGTGCCCGTCGTCCAGGGGCCGGGCTTGAAGCCACATAAGATCGGGACATGGCAAACGACAAGTCAAGGGTTCGGTCTGCAAACTTCGAACGAGAGAATTCGCGCGGCAGCGGCGAGCGCAGCTATGGAGGTCGTCCCCACCATAAACGGCTTGAGGATCGACGGCGGCGCTTGATCGGCGCGGCCATCGATGTCTATGGCACGGTGGGATTTCGGGCGGCGACGGTGCGCGCGGTGTGTGAGCAGGCTGGCCTAACCCCGCGCTACTTCTACGAATCCTTCGCCAACAACGAGGTGTTGCTTTGCGACGCGTGCGGGGAAGCAATGGAACACATGCGCATACTTGCTCTTCAGGCAGTTCAGGCCTGCGAGCCGACACCAGCCGCGCGGATTGAGGCCGCGGCGCGGTCTTACTTCGCAGCCATCCTGTCAAACCCTGCCGTCGCGCGTGTGACTCTGATCGAGATCGAGGGCGTCAGCGCCTATGTGGATGATCGGTACGTCGCCGAACTCGACAAGACAACCGCGCTGATAGAACGTCTGGTCTTCGCCGACTTGGCTGTTGGCAAGAACGCCGTCTTGCACCCGCGTATGCTCGCGCGGGCTCTGCTCGGCTCGCTCTATCAGCTCGCCAAGGATTGGACGCGTTCGGGATTCGTTGAACCCATCGATGTGCTCGTTTCCCATACCCGAGCGATGGCTCTGGGGGCGCTTCAGCAACTCACGACTTCGGTCTAATTCGCAGCGTTGTCAGGATTCGCCCGCTGGTGCCGTCGGTCGTCACAGACGGCTGTCGGTCGGTCGGAAGAGTTCCAGCCTGCCAGAACCGAACACGGTCGGGGTACACCTGCTTTGCTCGACCTTCGCGAGGAAAGCCAATGAGCCGATCGCTTATGAGTTGACGACACGCCAACGCGAAATTGCGGCTGGTGCTCATGGTCGAAATCATCCTGTTGGCTCGCGCCACCCCCACTCGCTCGAATTCTGCTGGGAGCAGGGTGATGACGGCTTTGTGGCGCTGTATTCCGCGGGCCGACCGTCCGCTCCGGGTCGGAAGGCGAAGTAGACGCGCCCGCGCAGCAAGCGGCAGCTTTTCGGCGTCGAGATTGACCGTGCCGATGTCCGCAACGGGTCGGGAACTGCCGTTCGCTGCCAATCCACTCGAACGTCAAGTTTCGGGCGCCGAGTTCCGCGAGGCGTATGGCAGCTGCGGGTCGTCAGCGTTACGATTGGTGAGACCGCAACCAGGCAGGACGCGGCCAGAAGCGGGCGCTCGTGAGCGTCGGCTTTGAGGTGGGCTAGATGCCGCCGCACATCAGCATGAGAACGATGATGCTCACCGCCATGAGCGCCGCTAACAGCCCGAGAGCGAAGCAAAGGAACCAAGCAGTTCTGGTCCGCACCTCGAGCGCACCGTAGGCCCCAAGCGCAGCCGAGGCCAAACATAGGACCAGACCGCCAACCAGGGCGGCGCCGCCGACGTGAGGTCGACAGGCGGTCGTGACCATGTCAACAAGCCCGACCGTGAAAAGCGCGCTTGCGAGCACCGCTGTCCATGCCTGCAATCGACTGATGGTGCGGTAGAGTGTCTCGCGCCCTTTGATGTCGGCTCCCAGCCTGTTTTGGCGCTGCCATTCTGCACGAGGACGCCAACGACTTGGGACGGCCATTTCCGGCCGTCCATGCGGGACGGCTTTTAGGTGCACTTCATATGCGATTTGTCTTTCGATTTGCCGTACTCCTGGCTGCTTCGCTAGCAGTAGGTGTCGTATCGGCGGGCTCCGGGCGGGCATCAGAACCTGTACTGTCGGGGGATAAAGCTGACAAGGAGATCGCAGCTGCGCGCCGCGAGCAAGACGCACTCATGGAGCAAATTTGGCTGGATATTGAACACCAAGCGGACGAGTCCGTTCGTTCGCAAAAGATTCGAATCTTTGCTGAGCTCCAGAGGCGGATTGAGGCCGAGGGGTCGTCGCGCAAGCATTACGTCATTTCGCCAAACAATGACGCACCCTATGCCGACTATTGCGCTGCCATGAATCGACTCATCACAGACGCGGGCAGGGATTACTTTCCTCAAGTTGAGTCGCAGCGACTGTATGGCGACGTACGCGTTATGTTGACGATCGATGCGAATGGCAAGGTGCTTGGCGTGAAGTTGGCTCAGAGCTCGGGCAAAGAGACACTCGATCGCAAGGCGATCGAGATCATCCAATCAGTCCGTGGCGCCCCCTTCAGTGCTCCGATGCTAAAGAGCGCCGATCAAATTGTGTTCTTGGCGCGCCTTCGCTTCCTTCATGAGGAGTCACCCGGGAGCGCGAGCCGAGCTGGTGGCTCCTGACCAGTACGCACTGAGGGGCACGAGCCGATGAAGTATGTCGGCTTTGCGCGGTCGAATTAGGAGCTTCGGGAGTCCGCAGCGGGTCGGAACAGCCGCTCGCAGTCGATCCGCGCGAACGTCAAGTTTTGGGCGCCCAATCTGGCGCGGCGCATGTCGGCTCTGGGTCGGGCCCCGCTGCTCTGCCGCCCGCGTCGACGGGCAGGTATGCTGCGCGTAGCGGTCGACCGAGGTGGCCGACACATCCGCCGGCAAGGTCAGCGGCCGCAGTTAGCTCATGTCGGCCACAAGCTGCCACACACGAGTGTCTGGTTTAGAGCCTCAATGCTGCGAAGCTGCAATCTTGATGACTGAACAAGAATCGCTCGAAGCCGCCATTCACGAGCACGTCGAACTCGTGCCGTACGACCTGGCTTGGCCGAGGAAGTTCGAGGCCGAGCGGACCCGGCTTTTATCGCTGTTCCCCAAAGTCTTCATCGCGATCGAACACTTCGGCAGCACGGCGATTCCAGGGATGAGCGCCAAGCCGATCATCGATATCCTCGCCGGCGTTGAATCGCTGGCCGGCGCCGACGCGTTGTCAACTCACCTATGCGAGATGGGCTACTCAACATCTGCCGAGTTCAACGCGTCGCTGTCCGATCGTAAGTGGTTCATGCGCTGGGCGGACGGCCGACGCACACACCATCTGCACGTCGTAGTCCACGATGCAGATGTCTGGCGTGACCGGCTTGCCTTCCGCGATCGCCTGCGCGCTGATGCCGAAGCTGCCGCGCGGTACGAGGGCGTCAAGGCCGCCCTTGCTACTCAGCACAGGGACGACCGTGAGGCATACACGGCGGCGAAGGCCGAATTTATGCGATCCTTCTCCCAGTGAATGCCCGAGTCCGGCCACAACCGGCGGTTCGTGACCGGCGGCTTCTCGGCTAAAGGTGCCGGGTGCAGTGCGGCAACCCACGCGACGGAGGCGGTCAGAAAGATCGTAGTGCCGCCCTGAAACCGAGCCGACGAAGGCAGAATCTTCGTCAAGAGCGAAAGTTGAACATTGACCAAGTTGACCCTGGCGCTGAGACTATTCGCGGTGACGTTTCTGTACGCGACGAGCGTTGTTTTTGTTGTCACCGTTGTGTTTGGCGCGGTCTTCACCGCCATTCATTGGGCATTTCCCAGCTTGCACATCTATCACGGCTTTAGTCTCGCTCGGCTCGTGCTGTCGGTGGAAGTCAGCGCTTGGGCGGGCTTCGTGGCTGGGATCATGAGCTGCGCGCAATTCCTCTTCGATATCGACGTCAAGAAGAAGTGACTCCAGTTGGTGGACATGCAGTCTCGACCGCGAGCATGTCTCTGAGCGGCCACAAGCAGTCACGCGTCAGGGGCAGCTTTGGGGTAGCCTACCGGAAGCCAAGCAGCCGGCCAGGTCGCCGGCTCGGCGGACGCAGGTCGGCCAGAAGGGGTCGCCGACCGCGTTCTGCTTTCAGGTCGCTCAAGTAAACCAGCGGAGGAACGATGAAGTACGGCCGGCTCGCTTGGATTACAGCGCAAGGACTGGCACTGATCGTTGTGCCCGCTTATGGACTGCTTGTTGTGAAGCAGAGATACGTCGAGGGCTCGCACTCAATGTCGGAAGGCGCCTTCGATTTGCTGATGTGTGTCATCCTCGGCGGCGCATTTTTGCTCGCACGTGAACGTGCGATGAAGGAAATCCGACGCCTTAAGCGTGAGGCAGAACGTCGCTGATCGGCCATGACCGGACGGTCGCAAACGGCAGCTTTGCGGTGGGCTGGGTCAGCGCCAAGATGAGATACAAAGAATCAAGCAGAATGCAACGCCGAACTGTTCTTGCTGTCGCCCTCGTCTTTGTGTCGCTCCCGGTTTTGAGCGTCTCCTCTTGCGCGATGATCTCGCATGCGCGCAACGAGGCGTTCGAGAAGATTGGGGTCGGGCAAACGAGGGCAGACGTCGTGAAGGCGTTTGGCGTATCTCCGTCATTTGTTGAGGGCGCTGGCGTAGGATTTCCGCGGTATGCCAGTCAACCCTGCCACGGACGCTGCGCCGAGAGAATGTGGTTCGAAAACCGGCTCTCGATGGACATGGAAGCCTGGTCCGTCGAACTTGATGGACAGGGGCGCGTGGTAGAGAAGACTCGGTGGCACTCACCTTGAACGTGGCGGCTTGAATTCGGCCAGAGGCCAGCCGGCCTCCATTGGGTCAAGTCTGCTTCTGGGAGCTGAAATTCACCATGGCGGCTACTGCTTTGGGTGGGGCCTCGGCCTGGTTGGCCGATCCAGCCGGAGTCAGCTATGCTTTGTAAAGCTGTCGCCAACCGGCCGCGGCACTGCGATTGACCGAGCCGTTGGCGACTGGGTCGCGATCCGGCCGCGAGCCGTCGTTCGACGATGTCCGGTATCGGAGAAGCTGTTGGGGTCCCAGGAGTTCCCTGTTCTCACTCTGAGGCCGAATCTACATGTTCGCATCTCATCCTCTGGGACAGCTTCGGCGGTTGACCTGGCCCCTGCTGACCGGCTTTGCGTGCCTCCTCGGCAGCACCAATGCAGCTGGTCAGGCATCGGCACCCATACGTCACTTGTCACACACGTCGCATGGTGCAGTTCCACTTGCGCCGACACTGTGCTCGGCCGACGAAGAAACGTACTTTTCATGCCCCATCAGTCGCGGGCGCCTGATATCAGTGTGTGGCTCGAAAGGGAAGGCCGCTGACGAGTTGCTCCAATACAAGGTCGGTACGCGCGCCGGAAGTCCGGAATTGGTCTACCCGGATCGACCGGCTGCGGCCAAGGGACGGTTCGAATTCGTCGATCCGACACTCGCTAAGGCACGCCTGCTGAACCTGCGCTTCAAAGTGGCGGGCACGGCGTATGTCGTCTACCGATATTCCGGTGCGTTCGCAGAGTCTGCTGCGGGCGTCGCTTCACGAGGCGTCAATGCCTCGTGGCGGTACACGCCGTGCCAAAGCGGTTTTGACCAGCCCAAGTTCGAATCGATTCGTCACTTCGATATCGATGTGGACGCCGATTTCGACGAGCTTGTGTTCCCTCCTTGAGGGACGCCCGCGCTGACTCGCCGCTCCCGGCCAGCAGCTGACGATCGCGAGAGTCAGCTATCGGGTAGGCTGGCAGGCCCCAAACGAAGAATCGACCTTTGACCTCTCCGCTGCTTCAGTGCCCCTGTTGTGACCATTTCAGCCTCGACGACGGCGATTGGGAGATCTGCCCGGTTTGCTTCTGGGAGGACGATGGCTTGGGAATCAGCGAGCCTGACGAAGAGTCAGGCCCCAATCACATCACGCTTCGTCAGGCACGGGCAAACTTCGCAGCCTTCGGCGCGTGCGATCGCCGAGTGCTTCCCAACGTCGTCACGATCGAGGAACGCGGGCGCTATGCTGTCGAACATCGAAACCTTCCGTAGACGAGCTTTCGGCCACAAGCGGTCTTCGATGATGGGCCGTTTTCGGGTAGGCTGCCGAAGCTATCCGGGGAGACTAAGCGCGCATGGATGATCTACGACGAGTCACAGAACGAGTTTCGAGACTGGGTCATCCGGACGACGCAGACACGCCTCGCCCGCTGCTTAGCCTCGAGGAGTTTTTCACTGGTAACAAGTGCGTCGGAAGCATTGGCTGCAACCTGCCCACGGCGCCGACGCCGGACGACATGCATGAAGCCCTAAAGCGCATCGCGGAGCGGCCGGACGTTGCGGACGTTCGTATCCAGATTACCCAGTTCGATGATCCAGAGTGGCCGTTTTCCGACACGGTCTTCGTCTTCACGAGCTCGACGCCGGAAGAAGTCTTGGAATGGTTTCCCGAGGATCTGGCGCCCGATGAGACGTGGGACGGCTTTGACCCCTCGGTGCGCTATGAGCCATATGCCGTGCCGAACGGAACGCGGCCGATCGCCTGCTGGTGGGACTGAGGATCGACGCCTGCAGTCGGCCAATTGCTGCCGGTAGAGAACGTCAGCTTCGGAGTAGCCTACCCACACGGGACGGCCCGGTGCTGGCGCAAAATTGAGCCATGACATCCACGTCTTTCGACATCGTTCTGTCCAAGTCGCTCAGCCCGCGAGACGTCGCAGCGGCATTGAAGGATCTTGTCCCGAATGGTTGTAGCGTCCAGATTGGCCATGACGTTTCAGATCTGCCCACTGAGCCGGGCGCGATTTGGGCAATAGTCGGTGCTTCCGACGACGCTGCGTGGCCGTGCGTAGTCAATGTGCTGGTTTGCCGCGACGAATGCCGGCTGACACCATTTCCGGATCTTCGAATCGCTGTGCACCTGCGCGAGCTGTTTGGGACAGACGCGCTCTGCGAAACTCATCCTTTCGTCGGCGAGCTTGATCCGCTGGATCCGTATTGGTCGCTTGCGTACATCGGAGGATCGTGGCACTTGGCGAGCACCGCCGGCACTCCGCTGATGGGGCCTTACTCCGATGGGCCCGGCCAAGCGTCCGTTCGACTACTGCGTCCTATAGAGGTACCGACATTTGCTTGAGCGCCCGGTCTTGAGCGGAGGATCTTGAGGCTCAGGCGGGTGCATTGGGGCGAGCCGTTCTATTCGGCTGCGGGCGCCGTAGGGCAGGTATGCTTCGCATAGCAGTCGGACGCCCGTGCAGGCGCCGGCGAGACGTCGCCGACGACGCATGTCGGCCACAAGAAGACGGTCGTCAGTGTCGGCTAACGGGCAGGTCAGCGAGCGCAACAAGGGCGCTCGGGCTACTCCCACCGACTGTCGGCGCCGGCCCCTCTGGGCGGCCGGCCTGCCCATGAACTCTTCGCGCGGCCCCGTGCTAAACATCGACGAAGCCGAGGAGCAAAGCTCTGTTGACGGCGAATACTGGGGCGGGACCTACCGGGTACTAACGCCTTACATGGTCGCAAACGGCGGCGCTCTGACGATGAACGTCAGTCGCCTTCCGCCGCAGCGGGTGGGCTGTCCGTTCCATTTCCACATGTTGGACGACGAACTGTTCTACGTCCTGTCAGGCAGCGGCGTGCTCAGGTACGGCGAGGAGATCTTCCCGATCAGGCCTGGCGACACCATCTCCTGTCCCGCGGGAACCAAGGTCGCGCACCAGATTGTCAATACGGGCAGGGAGGATCTGGTCTACCTCGGCATCGGGGCCGACAGTCCGAACGAGGTCTGTGGTTACCCCGACAGCGGCAAGGTGATGGTGAGGGCGCTCAAGACTGTCGGCGTTCTGAACAAAACTGAGTACATGGCCGGCGAGCCGGAACGCCCGTTGATTCTCGACCTGGCGAGAGGCGCGGAGGTATAGCACCCAATATGGCGAGGACGCTGAGTTGCTCGGGCGGCCTGCACAATGCTGCGTGTGCGACTATCTGCGGGCATGGCCGGCCGTTCGCGACTGCCCGATCTCGGGCAGGCTTACGGTTCGCAGGTCGCCGGTTATGCTCCCGGCATGTCGAAGGTCTCGTACTGAACATGCAGCTCGCCTCTGACGGCTTCACACTAGTCCGGAGCCTGTTGAGCGAAGCGGAATGCGATGACGTTTCGCGGTCTCTTGGGGCCGCGGACACACGCGGCGCGGGCTCGCGGCTTCTATTGCACGAGACCTGGTGCGCAGATCTCGCCTGCAAGGTGATGGCTCATCCAGACGTGCGCAAGGCCCTGCCTGTACGTGCCAGGGCCGTCCAGTGCACATTTTTCGAGAAGTCCGCGACCAAGAACTGGCTCGTACCGATCCATCAAGACCTGAGTATTCCCGTCTCGGGCCGGGTCGATCACCCGGCCCTGTCGGGGTGGAGCGAGAAGGAAGGTGTCGTCTTCGTTCAGGCACCAGATAACGTTCTCGAGCAGATGCTCGCCGTGCGAGTCCATGTCGACCACTGTTCTCGCGAGGATGGCCCGCTCCGTGTCGTACCCGGGTCACATGAAATCGGGCGTGTTGAGCCGGCGCAGGCGGCGATTGTGGGACGGGCGGCGGCAATTGAAGTGCCAGCCAGACGCGGCGATGCGCTGCTCATGCGCCCGTTGGTGCTGCATGCCTCGTCGAAGTCTTCCGGTTCCAGCCTGCGCCGAGTCCTGCACTTCGTGTTCGGCCCTGAAGTGCTACCGTACGGACTGGCCTGGTGAGGGCGGGGCCCCATCGTCGCTAGCCGGCCACAAGCCGCCGCCGGCCGATGTCGGCTTTGCGGGAACTTATGATGAGCAAATGAACCGGATCGCCGAATACCGCTCCCTGCTCGACTGGTATCAGCAGGGTCTCTACACGCGCGCCGAGGTTGGGGGCCAAGCGCTCCGACTGCTCTATCTGAGTGATGATCGAGAAGCCTTTTGGAATGCGCTCGAAACCGACCATCGCGACCGCATGTCTCAATTGCTGACTCACTTCGATGAATCCGCTGAACCATTCGCGATCAAGGCGGATCCGGTGCAGATCCATCGAGAGATGTCGGAACTGAAGCGTTGGTTGGCCACCCGATGACGGCCATGATGAGTCGCCCACCGATGTCCGCTTCGGAGAGTCATGAACGTCCCTCGTGAGGGAGTCTGGCGCTTCTGGAAGTGCCGCGAAATCAGCGGCGCTGTGCAATTCAAGCTAAATGTGCTGCGGGCGACTAAACTTCAGGCCCTCCCTTACCTAGAAGCCTATGTCCAAACTCACCGCACTCAAGAAACAAATCGCCGCTCTCGAGGCGCAGGCCGAACGCATCGCGAAAGAAGAAATGGCCTCTGCGATCGCCCAGGTCAAGGACATCATGGCCGAGTTCAATCTCACCATCGAGCACCTGACTCAGGCTGTCGGCGGCAAGCGCGCTGCGAAGAAGGCGAAGGCAAAGACCGCATCGGTGGCCAAGTATGCCGATCCGAAGACCGGGAAGACCTGGTCTGGATTCGGCCGCGCGCCGGGCTGGATCGCTGGCGCTAAAAATCGCGAGGCCTTCCTTGTCGACAAGAGCGCGGCTCCTGAGGCCGTGGCGAAGGCGCCGGCCACCCCGAAAAAGGTTGCGGTGAAGGCGGCGAAGGCTGTCAAGGCCGCAAAAAGGGCTCAGAAGCCAGCAGCGAAGAAGGCGGCGGCGCCGGCCAAGAAGACCTCGAAGGCGAAAGCCGCCTCGGTGCCTGCGAAGAAGACACCTGCAGCCAAGAAGTCTGCTGCGAAGAAGTCCGCGCCGAAGAAATCGGCTCCGTCGAAGCAGGTTACGGCAGCCCCAGTTGATTTGACTGCTGCACCGGCTGCTTGACGACAGAGAACTGGCCGGGACTTGCCGCCCGACCCGGCCCACGACGTGGAAGACGCATGTCGGCCAGGTGCTGACATTCGCGACCGACCGGTATAGGGAAGGCTAGCAGGCTGCTGAAGCGCCGTGCGTCACGAGCAGTCCCAGCCCAGCTGCACCAGGCCGCAGTGGCGGCAAACGAATTTGTACAAAGCTGGGTCGCCCCTCGGCTGGTAGTGCTCAGTGATATGCACCCATGCCCTGTCATCAAGCTGGTATTCAAGGCGCCAAGCCGCCTTCGTATCCTGGGATGCGCTCACGACATCTTCGATGGACGCGTCCCCGTGGAATTCGCACGCGTCGGCACAGTGGGTGAGCCACGATTCCTGCTGCCAGGAGACGTAGCTTGGCGTCCTCAGGTTCACCTCCTCCACGATGGACGGCGCGATACCTGCACGCTCCAGCGGGTACGAATCGGCGAACGAAGCCCCGAGCTTCGTTGCCGCCGAACCGTCGTCGATGCACCATGGACAAAGCTGACTATCTAGGTCGGCTTCACCGTAGACGGGACCGGTGTAGATGAACCCGCGGACCAGGCCACAGCAAGCACAGGCCTTTTCGCTCTCTTCGACGACGCCCGTAAGGAGCGGTTCCGGGTGATATCGAAATCGGGGTAAGGTCTCGGTCATGGCGACTCAGCAGTCCGCGTCTTGCCCGGCGAAGTGGTGGCTGGACCGGCAAGTGTCGCCGCAAATTGGGCGACGCCGGGTGGGCGGTACGCGTCAGCCAACGTCCGGGCGAGAATGGCGCCACGCAGAACGCTGTTCTGGGGCGCTACGCCGGCCCTCGGCCACAAGCTGTCGGTCGCGACGGTCAGCTTTCCGGTACCGTTGCACACAGGCTGAGGAACCCAAAATATGGGAAGGACGAAGGCCGGGCCGGCACTGGACACAACCTCGAGATTGGCTGGACGTCCTTCGAGTGCCTGCCCTCTCAACCACACGCGATCTTCTTACACAGCGAATCCGGAACGGCGCCACGATCCTCACTGGGGCCGACAGGCGACCAGCACTCGATCGTGTAGCCGAAGTGGCCCGGATCGACCCGCTCGAGAGACTTCGACGATGACCGCGCTCGACTATCATGGCGCAGCAATTCAGAAGATTTTCGGGAGTGCCACTTGGATATCACACGAGCTCAGGAACAGATGCGCCACGCGTACTTCGGCGGCGCGCCAGGGCTGCTGGTGTCGGCGATCGTGTGGGCGATCGCAGCGGCTATCGTCGCGAGCGGTTCGTTTATCCACGGCGTGTGGGCGCTCTTCGTCGGAGGGATGCTTATCCATCCTCTGGGCATGCTCGTGGCCCGCGCCGCAGGCCGGCCTGGCAGCGCGAAGGGCAATCCGCTGGATAGACTGGCCTTCGAATGCACGATTACGATGCTCGCCGCGCTGTTGCCCGCATGGCTGATGGCGATGACGCGTCAGGAGTGGTTCTTTCCGACCATGCTGTTGATCATCGGCGGCCGCTACGTCGTCTTCGCGACCATCTATGGGCTGCGCCTGTACTGGGCCATCGGCGCCTTGTTGATCGCCATGGGCTGGCTGGCGATCCTCGCGCACCCGCCTGTGCTTGCGCCAGTCGTCGCGGGCGCCGTGATCGAGGCGGGTTTCGCACTCGCACTGTTCATCCGGATGCGCGGCGCAGGTGCGCGGCAGTCAGGCGGGATTCAAACGCATTGAATAGGTGCCGCGAACGACCGCTTCCACGGCGCCCGACGTCACGCCCGAACGGAACGCGCTGGAAAGGCATCTGGTGCCGTATGCGAGAAAGTGCGCTGCTGGGCGCGCGAAAGCGGTGAGGCTGCCGCTTCGCCCGCCAATACTTGAGGCCGAGCTTCGCTACGCGCACTACTTCGCCTGTCGGCCCAGCAGCGAACGCTCTCAGGTGTTGCTCCCGGGTAGTGGCCGGGGTCGCTGAGACTGTGGGACGACGCTCTGAGCACTACGCCATGCAATCCCTCTGAAGAGGGGCGCGCGGCTCAGCTTTCCTTGAGAAGATAATCGCCAGCCGAGCTACGATGAGAAAATGAGTGCAGTAGACCGATCCAATCAGGCGAACGACTTGCTCGCGCAGGCCCGCGCCCGTTGGCCGAGGTGGCGCAACTCAACTTTGAAGCCAGCACCCAGGTGGTTTCGCGGTGAAGAGCTTGACGTTCTCGAGCCTGGTGAGCGAGACGATCTCTATCGCAACACCGCAGTTGGGCTGAAGCGAGCCAATTGGGTACTGCCGATCATCGCGGTCAGCAACCTGGCGAACATGATTCGAGGTCTGCGCAGTGAACAGGATCGGTGGCCGTGGATCGCCTTTGCCACCCTGCTCATGGCTCTGATGAGCGCTGCACCACTCCTTCGGCGCAGAAACGTCCTGCAAGTGGCGCGTCGCACGCTCCGCGAAAGTTCGGAATGGCCGCTGACTCGACTCAATCGGTTTGGCGGAGCTGACTCGCCCAATGGAGGCGAAGGCTGATCTGGAAGACGCCCGGCGGCCAGTAGCTGCCGTTCGCCAACGTCTGCTTCAGAGCAATGAATTGGAACGCATCATGTCTCTGCTACGTGACTTCGTGGACGTCATCTTTGGTACCTTGGCCGGTGTCGGAGCGCTTGCCCTCGGGTTGCTTGTCGCGGCTGTCGTCTGGTGGCAGACGCCTGAACTGCACGTCGACGTTGATGGAACGGAGGCGGTGATGCACATGGAAGTGCTCGGCGAGTACCCTTCAGACATCCGAAGTGTCGAAATCTCGGACGAACGGCGGTCTATGCCGATCTGGAGGATCGCCGCTCACGGCGAGATGTTTCAGGTGCATTCGATTCCTGTGCGCGTCGGCGACAATCCCTCCAACATTGCGCCGGAATGGGGTACGTCGCGGCAAGAAGTGCCAAACGTCGGGGCCTCTTTTCGCCTTGATGCCGAGCGCGCCTACCGCGTGAAGATTTGCCCCTCGTCAATGCTCGGGCTCTGCCGGTCCGCCGCCTTCACGCTTGTTACCCGATGACCGAACGTGGGCTTCGGAAGTCGGCCAGCAGCGGGTGTTGCTGAACGGCGGCTTTGGAGGAAGGCAGTGTGAAGCTGAAACTAACCGCGTCCGAACGTCAGGCCTTGGTCGGCCCCTTGGTGATCGGCTGCCTGCTCGGTGCATTCGTCGCACTCGCAAGTTGGGGCTTCGATGGCGAATATAGTCACATCGACCGCTGGCGGATGACGCTCAACGCAGTTGTCGCCTTCGTGGCTGCCGTCGCCATTGCGGCAGTCCCTCTCGGCGTCTTGCCGATCGCATCCGGCGCCTGCATCAACGATTCAGTTCTACTCGTGGCGACGAGAAGCACTAGGACTCATGTCGGCCACTTGCGGACGGTCGTGACCGACCGCTTTGCGGCTGCCAATTTCCGCTATAACGCTGCGTATGGAACTCTCCCGGGGCGAAAGCGTGGTGCAAGCCGGCACCTTCCTGTATGACGGCGAGGTTGTGTGTGACCTTCGCATCGTCCTAAGCCCGGTTCGATTTGGCACGGGCGACCATGAAGACCCACCTGAGATATCCGACGATGCCGACCAGGACACGTTCTACGTCCAGTACGGTTCCACAACCGCACGAGGCGTCTTCAACGCGGGCGGCGGCGGGTTCTCGACTTTGTCTGCTGCCGTCGCCCATGTGGAGGCGATGCCCGGGTTCGGCCAGACCGTACGGTGGACCGAACTTCCGCTCGGTCGCTAAATGGCGACGGGCTTCTGGCGGCCACTACCTGCCGGTCGCGACCGGCGGCTTTCGAGAGGCAGAATCGCCGAGGTGGTACAAATCATGAAAGCTCTGCCTGCGCCGCTGAAGCCTTACGACCGAGTCAGGGATGCGGTCAACCCCACGGGGGCAGTTGTCGGCCAGAAGCGGGCCGTCGTGAGCGACGGCCTTCGCGTGATCCAATCGCCCTAAGCGCTATGAGACGGCCCGCCATCTTTGTCATCGACATGCTCAACGACTGCTTCGGGCATGCGGAATTGCAGCGCTTGAGACCGTCGCTCTGTTCGTCCATCAACGAGTTGACAGCCCTCGCGCGCGCCACCGGCTGTCCAGTGATCTGGGTTCGCCAGGAATTCGAGCCGGACTTGAGCGACGCAATGCTGGACATGAAGCGGCAAGACATTCACATGTTCATCAAGGGCACCGCAGGGCCGCAGGTACTCGACGAGCTGTGTCGCTCGGACACCGACCTCGAAGTCGTCAAGAAGCGCTACAGCATGTTCTTCCAGACGGAGCTGGACGCGCTTCTCCAACGGCTGGGCACTGATCAGATCATCCTGGCCGGCGTCAACACGCATGCTTGCATACGCGCTGCGGCGATTGACGCCTATCAAAGAGACTTCGAGGTGATGATCGTTCGCGAGTGCGTCGGGTCGAAAGATGCCCACCACCATGACGTGACGATGAACTACCTGGACGGCGGCGTCGCTCGGGTGCTCCCCCTGCATGAACTCAGGACGCAATTCCTCGCGGCCCGCGCCGGATGACGGCAAGGCATCGCGAGGCGATGGGCCGAGAACTTTGAGGCGAGAATCGGCCGCTTGCTGGAGGTCACGAGCGGCAGCTGTGGGGTAGGCTGCCAAAAGCCTGGCAGCCGGTCAGATCGCCGGATCCACAGGCGCATGTCGGCCACAACCCGTCGTTCGCCAACGGCGGGTTTCGGGTAGGCTACGGCTGCAATGAGCACGTCGTCAGCAAACCGTCCCCTGTCTCCTTCCGAGCGTGCGCTTGCTACTTGGATGCTGGAGAACGGCGTTCCTGAGGCCAGAGAATTTCTGGCGCAGCTCGACGACCTCGAAGTGACGCCGTGGCGGTGCAAGTGCGGATGCGCGAGCATCAACTTCCAGCTCAAAGGGCAACCGCCTGCACCACCAGGCGTGAAAATACTTGGCGAGTTCCTTTTTGGCACGTCGACGCCGCCGTTCGGTGCGTTCATCTACGAGAACGACGGCAGACTCAGTGGCCTCGAAGTGTATGCGTTCGGGGATCAGGCTCCCGATGCGCTGCCGGAGCCACCGCTGCGTCCCTTCGCGTAAGGACACTGGCGGCCAGGAGCAGACGTCCACCAGCGTCCGCTATGCTTCGGCTTGGTCATCAGTTTTCGTCTGCGCCTCTACATGAAGAAGCTTCTAGCGTATGTACTCGCCCTCGTCGGGGTCTCCGCCGGCGCACAGGCGCAACCAACGCTTCAGACGGTTGACCCGAAGAGCATCACCTTCACGACGCCGACTCTGTCAAGCGACATCGCCGCGCTCGAACCGATTTCGGGTCAACCTTCCAAAGAAGACCTCGTCCTTCATGAGGATGAATGGGCCCAAGTCGAATTCCTGCGGGTTGAACAGCTTCCAGCCATCAAGAAGGCGCTTAGCGAATTCAAGTCGTTTGAAGCCGCTCACCGTACCAAGTACGGTTGGACGGAAGTCTTCGTTCGCAGCCTTCCACGCGAAACGCTGGTGGCCGGAGACGGCGCGCTACAACATCTTCATGGAGTGCTGGGAGCAGCGGTAGGGCCAGCGCCCGTCCTGTTCTCCTCGAACACCATTACCGGACGCGTCAGGAACGGAGCATCGTTCGATCTCGGGGGAAACATTGTGCTGTACACGGCCCCAGCGCACAGCGGGGTTCTGGTGCTTGGCGCGAAAGTCGGGCCCAATCCCGACGACTCCAGACTGGTTTCTGCCTTCGCGAAGCTCAACGCGAGCGATCGGTTGGTGCTTGTCGACTGGCGTCAACAGCTTGTTCTAGTTGCCATGACGTCGGGCGGGCAGGTTGAGGCTTGGCGCCCGTAAGTTCAGCCGCAAGCGGCCATCAGCAGCCGTTCGCGAGTGATCGGTCTGGGGGTGTACGCCCCCAAACCGCCGAAAGTTTCCGCTAAGCATGCAGGCAGGTCGTGACGCGGGCCTGAGCCGGCAGCCGAGAGCGCACGTCGCCCGAGGACGCGTCCGCGTCAGGCGCTATGGCGCGTCGACTTCGATGACCATGCACGCATGATCAGTGCGGCGAGCAGTGTGGTCAGCCAGCCCCCCAGCAAGGCCGCGACCTGCGCGTCGATCGTGAGGATTGACGACAGCATCTCAGCCGGCGATTGCTTCGTGAAGGCGGCCAGCCCGTCGATCCGATCGAACAGTTTGGCGATCTGCAGCGCGATGACGCCGCAGACCTCGCCGCCAAGGGCAGCGCTCACAAGCAGCCCAGCCAACGAGAGCCTGGTCCGATGCTCGAGGACGAGCAGGAATAGGGTCGAGAGGACGGACACCGAGACCAGGTACGGCGCCCGCCATTCCGGGTTCTTCAGGAATGCGGCGACGAGCGGCCACGCGCAAAGATTCAGGCAGCAGACAGCGATGCCGAGGATGGTTGCACTGCGTCGATTGTTGGTCATAGCTGCTCCTACTTTTTGGCCTTGCACGAGGAATTCTTGGCCTGGCTTGCGAGGCGTCCCGGGAAGCGCGTCTTGCTGATGCCGCAGGTGCCGGCCAACGATTCGGAAACGGACGCCGCACAGTTCAGACCGCGAGGATCCTCAATCTCATCCGCCTTCGCTTCTGCCGCCGCTTCCTGCTCCTCGGTAGTGTCCAGCTTCACGACCTCGACAGCGCTGCCGGTAGACCTTTGGTATTGCACGTACTGCGCGAGGTTGGCGTTCTTGTCGGTGAAGATGCCATCCTCGCCGCGCGTGTGGTCGGGATCGTAGCTGCCGGCCGGGTCGTACAGGAAGTTGTCCTTGCCCGTGCGCGAGATGAACATGGCCGAGTGGCTCCCGATGCCCCAGTCGTACGTCGTGATGATGTAGGTGGCCAGGCCGGTCGGATCGGCGATCGAGATCGGGTTGCCCCCCGCATAGACGTAGGGGTTCGATCCGCCGCGCAGGCCGATCGGATCGGGTTGAAGATAACGGCCAGTGGCGCCGTCGAAATAGCGATTCCAGTTGTAGTTCAGGTTGCTTTCCGCATCGGCCAGTTGGCCCGGGAACGACACGCCGAGGCCGCCGACGGCGTCGAAGACAACGGCGCGATCGTAGGCGTTGTTGTTGGTGCGCCAGACCAGCGATCCGGCGGTATTCGTCAATACCTCGGGCCGCCCCTGACGATCGTTGTGGCTGGCATAGAACTGGCCGCCGCGAACGATGCCGAGCAGTTCGTTGCCGAGCCAGACATAGTCGGTCGTCTGCGCACCGCGCTCTTCAAGGACCTGGCCGCCCGAGCCGTAGACATACCCCATGCCCTGGCCGGAAACACCTCGGTAAGCTCGCTCGCCGAGCGCGTTCGAGATGTAGTCGCCTACGAAGCTGCCGCCGACATAGACCTTGTTCATCCGACCGAACGCGTCGTAGCCGTACACGCGGCTGCCGTCGGAACGGGTCTCGCCGATCACTGCACCAGATGCATCGTAGTTGAAGCTGCGCGAGACCGGGCCGTTCCACGCCGCCAGTCGATTGCTGCCCGCATCGTTGACGACGGTGTAGGACGCGCCCGCGCGGGAGTAGGCCGTGCGGTTGTTGTTCGCGTCCCAGGTCATGGATTGGGCATCGCCGCTCTTGGTGACGCTCGCCAACCGGTCGCTGGCGTCGTAGCCGAAGCTCGCGGTCTGCGCAGGATAGGCGTTGTCGGTGACCTGCTGAAGGGTGTTCGTGTTGAAGTAGGCATAGCCGAGGCGATGCACCGCACCGCCATCGAGCTGGACCACGCGTCCATCGGCATCAAGACTGACCAGCCTGGGCAGGTTGTTCGCGAAGCGCCAGGCGTAGGCCCTGTCGATCGCCGGCTGATAAAGAATGGAATCCGCGATCAGGGACGACGCGCCACCCAGGTTGCTGGAGACCTTGCTGACGCGCCCATACGGGTCATATGTATACGACAACACCAGACCGGACGGGTATTGCAGGGTGGTCATCCGGCCGCTCGCATCGAAATTCCAGCCGGTGCCGAAGTTGGTGCCGACGATGCTGCTCTGCTGGCTGACCAGGTCGCCGCCATCGTTGTAGGTATAGGTCGTGGTGCCGCTCGCATCGCTCATCGACGTGAGATGGCCCTTGCCGTTGGCGCCCTGGTCGTAGACGAACGACTCGGTGACGGCGGCGCTGCTGCGCGTGAGCAAGCGATCGAGGGAATCCCAGGAATAGCTGATTGACAGGCCGTTGGCGCGCGCTTCATTGATCAGGCGGCCGGCAACGTCATAGGTGAAACGCGTCAGGCCGGTGTCCGAATTGCTGCGGCTCGTCACCTGTCCGAAACCATCGTACGCATAGCTGGTGACGACTCCCTTGGCGTCCTGGACCCAGTCCTTGTTCCCTTCGGCATTGAAGTGGTAGATCACCGTTCCGCCATTGGGCAGCGTCGTCTGGATCAATCGATTGAGCGCGTCGTAGTAGTAATAGGTGGCATGCCCTGCCGCATCGGTGCGCGACTTGATGTTGCCGTTGGCGTCGTACGCGAACTGCACGTGCTGCCCTGCGTTGCCGCTGTCGGCATAGGGCCGGCCCAGGCTGTCGAACTTGCGATAGCTTACGAACTTGCCCGCTGCGGTGGCGGTGATCGACGCTCCGCTCTGGCTCGCCACGTAGCGGTCGGAATTCGTGTTGGCCGTGTTGCTGGCCACATCGAGGTCGACGTTCACGAACTCGCTGGCACCGTTGCCGACCGCGGTCTGCCGCCCCGCCGCGTTGTATCGGAAGCGTTCGGCGCGCCCGGAGTTGTGGATGATGTCGGTAACCTTGTGATCGCCGTTGTAGTAATAGCTGGTAGTGCGCGCGCCTGCCACGAGATTCACCGTCTTCCACATCAGGTCGCCGTTGGCGTAATACGCGTAGTTCGTCGTCACGCCGTTGGGATCGGTGCTCCATCCCATCAGGCCGTCGGCGTTGTAGCCGCCGAACGTCGTGGTCTGTCCTGCCGCATTGATCAGGCTGGTCTGGTTGCCGTAGCTGTCGTAAGTTCGCGTGGTGGTCGCCGTCGCGCCGGGCAAGCTCCGGGACTCCGCGATCGAGGCGATGCCGCCATTCGGGAAATAGGTATAGGCCATCGAGGTGGTGCGCTGGACGCCCGAATGCAGGTCGGTCTCGACGATCGAGGCGATGCTGCCGTAATTGACCTTTCCGAACGGCACGTAGCTATAGCTCGCCTTGTAGTACGGGGTTCCGTTCGCATCCTTGCTCACGGTCTCCTGGATGTCGTTCGTGTATTGCGTCCACGTGGTCACGACGGTATTCGCGCTCGACGTGCCAGCTGCCGTGGTCTGTTGCTGCAGTCGACCATAGGCATCGTAGGTATAGTCCGTTTTATTGCCGTTCCAATCCAGTGTGTAGTCGAGCCAGCCCGCGGCGTCGTAGAACGTCTTTGCCGCGGCCGCCGAGCAGGTCGCAGTGCCTGCGCGAGAAATCTGCGTGGGCTTTCTTGCTGGGTTCGAAAACGAATAGGTCGTGGGCTGGCCCGCGGCTGAGGTCACGGTCGTGTCATACAGGCCGTAGACGAAACTGTCCTGGTTCTCGCCGCCAGCCAACCCGCTGGTCTGCACGCGGCCATCGGCGTAATATGAATATGTGCTGTATCGCACCCCGTTGATGCTGACCCCGGTCAGTTTCTTCGCGTCCGACGACTCATATAGGTAGGTGCGCACGTTCAACCCGCCGGGCGACGTCACGCTCTGGAACTGCCCGTTCGCCGTATACGTATAGGTGTAGGCGGCGCCGCTCGGGAGGATGGCTTTCGTCATCTTGCCGTTGGTGTACTGGAACTGGATCTGGCGGCCGCCCAGCAGGTTGATCGCCGTCAGGCCGCCGGCGCCGTACGTACGGGATTGCAGGACTACTCCGCCCAGCGATACCGACAGCAGGTTGCCATAACGGTCGAACAGCATGAACGTCTTGTCGCGCGACAATTCCCATTGTTGCGTGGATGTGTTGTAGGTCAGCGAACCCTTCAGGACGGAACCAGCGACGGTATAGGTCGTGACGGTATCTTCCAGGTAGACGTAGCGCGCGCCATTGGGCTCGAGATATTCCACCTGCTTCGGGTAGCAGAATCCATTCGCCAGCACGCAGCCCTGATAAAACATGCGCAATTTCGGCCCGAGGACATCAGACGACCATTGCGTGCCGAACCAGGTTTCCTGATTGGACGAGCTGCGGTAGGTGCGGGTGAATGCGAAACCATATTGTCCGCCGATCGTGAAATCGCTCTCGGGCAGGTATTTCTCGCCGGTTGCGATGACGACCGGAAACTGGGTGACTGTCACGCCACCCTTGTTGCAATCCTTGTCTGGATCGGTATTGCCGGAGCCCGGCACCGCCATCGCGAGCGCTTTCATGCGATCGGCCATCGAGGCAACGGGCGTCGTGGCAGTGATGATCGGGCCCGGCGCGCTGACCCCGCCTACGTCCGCGGAGCCGAAGCCCCCTGAGCCCGAACTGCCGGGATGGCCAATGACGACGACGGTCTGATCCGGCAATGTTTGAGAGAGGGCGCTCTCAGAGACGAGCAGCATCAAAGCCGCGAGTGAAGCGACGATTTTGTTCACGGAACTCCCCTGCTTTTGGTACGGAACAACGAGGTCGAATATCGCAGCGAAAGCGGTTTCACAAATCAGGGCTTCTACGCCCCTTCCATCTCGCACGCATTGGCTGTGTGTAGGCGCCGACCTTAGATTGAGCTACCGCTCCGACGCATCGGTGAGCTAGGCGAATCAGCGCCGAGCCTGCCTTGTCCATTCGAAGACACCTCGGTGGAAGGCGGCAGTCCTGTCCTTGCTTCCCGATTTGTTGCTTGCAGGCAGCCAGAGATGATGTGGTCCGCGATACGGATGCAGTAGGCAAGCCCCGACATTGCCGAATCTTGGTTTTGGCAGGCGGTGCAAAGCTGGTGCCCACGCAGTCGACAAGCCGCCAGCCGGCGTCAAGGGGCACGAAACGGGCTGGCGCGACGCTGGATGGCTCTCTAGCCGTGATTCGAACCGCCGAGTGGCGACCGAGCCAAGAGGCTTTTGTCAAAGCGAATCTGTCAAAGTTCTTTGAATCGTTAAAGCTCGACAAATGGTCTGCTTGACGCGGCCCCAGCGCAATCGAACGACTCCGTCTCTGGGAACGATTCGTATAAGCGAAGGGGCCCGTGGGGTCAGGAACCGCCGGCCGATGCTCAGCACGGCGAATGACAGCTTCCGGGTGCCCAATCCGACGGGGCCGATGACTGCTGTGGGTCGATGGCGTTTTGATCGCTCCGACCGCTACCAGGCTGCACGCGGCCATGACCGGTCGGTCACGATTGACCGCTATGGAGTAGGCTACCGCGCATGACTCAGCATACGTCCGTCAACGACTGCCTAGATCGCCTCGAGGGCTTGCTCGACACTCCGTTGGAAGTCGAAGGTGTCTTGAACACGACGTTCGCAGGCCACCTGGATAGGCACGAATACTGGCTGCTGCACTATCCGAGGGCGGAGCGAAGACCGGATGTCCACGGTGATCCATCGGCGCGTGGTTCGCGTCTTCTGCTGGAGTTTGGCGATGGGAGTATTCGTCCAAATCTGAAGGCGATGGCTCGATGGGAAGACAAGCGAGTGCGAGTGCACGGAATTGTCCGGCCAGCCAAGACGCCAACCTCCATGTCCGACCCAAGCAGCGCTTACTACACCCACCTGGAGGTCTATTCCATACAGCGTCTTACGTCCGAGCAGCGACGAGAAGACGCATGACGGCCAGGAGCCGTCCTTTGACGAGGTCTGCTTTGTCGTCACAGAATTCCGAAGTTTCCTGGGGCACGGTAAGCATATGAATGGCGAGACCAGACAATTGTTGGCGCGCTGGCACGCGCTCGAAGCGGGAGACGGACTAAGGCGAGCAGCGTTCGCCGCTCGGGTACTTTGGTTCGTCGGCCTGGGGCTTGCGATGTTCGTTGCGCTCGCCGTGACTTACAGACTTCACCCTGCAGTTGTGGCCGCTGGCGCCGCGATGATGGGTTGGACTATCGCTGAGAGGAATGCTCTGAGGACGCGTCTTACCCAGTGGCCGGTCTTCAAACGCTACGTTGACTGGAATCGCGTGAAGCAGGATCTGGCCGATGCCACCAACGATCGCTAGCGGCCGAGGGTGTGTGAGAACGTCTCGTTCGATGCTTCATCGGCCAGCCTTGGCGTCATTCTCGCGCCGACCTTCGAGCCACAGTGGTCTCAGATCGCTCGGCGGCGACTATGGAGCCGTAACGAGACCCGAAGAGCCAATTTGGAGCGGTAGAAAGGGCTCACGCCCCCATTGAACTGACCGCCTTCATCGTTTTGGCAATGCCCAGGATGTTGATCACGCGCTTCAGGTTATATGCGAGCACGTGCAGGCTCATCTCGGTGCCCACGTTGACCAGTCGGCGCGTCAGGAAATGCGTCGAACCCATCCAGTGCTTCAGGGTTCCGAAGACGTGTTCGACAGTGCATCGGCGCAGCGTCATCGCCTCGGGCTGCAGGTTCAGGCGACGCTGCATGGCCTCGAGCACTGACTCGTGTTCCCAGCGCGAGATGCGTCTGTTGTCGCTCGGCGTGCACTGCGCCTTCAGCGGGCATTGCGGGCAGGCGCTGCTCCAATAACGGTGCGTCTCGAGCCCGGCTTCCTCGCTGGTATATCGATAGATCGCGCGCTGCCCAGCCGGGCACCGGTACTCGTCGTCCTTGGCGATGTAGATGAAGTCGCGCTTGTCGAAGCGGCCTTCGGCCTTCGCATTCGAGGTCATCGGCTTCGGCACGAAGGCCACGATGCCTGAGTCGTCGCAATCCTTGATCTTCTGGGCATTGAAGTAGCCTCGATCGGCATAGGCCCGCAGTCGGGGCTTGGACATGGCCTCGCGGGCTGCTTGCGCCATCTTCGTCAGTTGCTGCCGATCGCTGGTGGCGTTGGTGACCTCGTGCGCAACGATCAGGTGATGTTTCGTATCGACGGCCACCTGCACGTTGTAGCCCACGACGCCAGAGCCCGTGGCCTGCGACTTCATGGCGCGGGACTCGGGATCGGTCAGCGAGATCTGCGCCTCCTCCTGCTTGTCCAGTTGCTTCTGCAGCCCATCCATTCGGCGCATCTGTTCCCGCAGCGTCTTGATCTTGTCCGTCAGCCGCGTGAGCTTGGCAACGAACTCGCCAGGGTGGTTCCGGTCGGCATCATCCAGCTCGCCCATGTAGCGCTCGATGCTTTCTTCGATCTGCTTCTTGCGCGCGGCGAGCTTGGCCGGCGTGAAGTTGCGGTCCCGGCTGTTGACCGCCTTGAACTTGCTGCCGTCGATGGCCACCGCCGCCTGCGAGAACAGCTTCATGTCGCGGCAAAGCTCGATGAATCGGCGGCAGGCGCCACGAATGCCTTTGCCGTTGTCGCGGCGGAAATCGGCGATGGTCTTGAAGTCTGGCGCCAGGCGGCCCGTCAGCCACATCACTTCCAGATTGCGCTGGCACTCGCGCTCGAGTCGCCGGCTCGACTGGACACGATTGAGGTAGCCGTAGATATAGATCTTGAGCAGCACCGTCGGGTGGTACGACGGCCGGCCCGTCTCCGCGGCCTGGACGCCCTCGAAACCGAGCTCCGCGAGATCGAGTTCGTTGACGAATGCATCGACGACCCGCACCGGGTTGTCCTCGGTGATGAAATCGTCCAGCGACTCCGGCAGCAGCGTGACCTGGTGCCGATCCTGTCCTTCGATGAACCTGGGCATACCGACTCCTTCTCGATATGCTTCGGGACTCTACGCGGTCGACCTCACTGGCGGACCGGGGTTTTCACACACCCTCGGCCAAATGCGGTCGGTCAAGACCGTCAGGTTTCGAGCCGGTCACCCTGCTTTTCCTTGGGTGCACGCGTGTCGGAATTCACGCCGTTGCTGATAAGCTGGCGAACCGTCCATTTCACCGATTGAGATGCTGCAAGCCCTCGAATCCGCTGCCTTCTCCGCTTGGCCTGCCCAGCGATCTTTAGATGTGCAGGGCTGGCACTTGCGCCTTGATCGTGGCTATACGAAACGTGCGAACTCTGCCAATGCAACCGCGAATTCACTCGAGCTAGCCGCTAAGGATGTCGAGTCCATCGAGGCGCACTTTCACCTGTCCGGGCTCACACCGACCTTTCGCCTGACGTCTTTCGCGCCGACGGAGGGCTCGGACCGGCTCTTGGATTCGCGCGGCTACCGCTCCTGCGACACATCTCTGGTAATGACACGCTCGCTCGCCGGCTTCTCGCGGCGCGCCGATACAGCGTTTGCCCCGAATGCAGCGGCTTGGCTTGATGTTTTCGGTCATGCTTCGGGCAAGCGTAGCGCCGACCAGGCAGTGCACCTAGAGATCCTGCGCCGCATCGCGGCACCCTGTGCTTGGGCGGTTCACTCCGCCGACACGCCTTCCCTGGCTTGCGGTCTTGGGGTGCTCGTAGACGACAAACTGGGCCTGTTTGACATCGCCACGCGGCAAGATCACCGGCGCCGAGGCCTTGCCCGCGCGCTGTGCGAGGGCCTGCTGGCCTGGGGCGCGAGCAAAGGCGCACAAACGGCGTTTCTCCAGGTGGTCGCGACGAATGAGCCAGCGATCCGCCTATACAAAGACTTGGGTTTCGAGACGGCCTACAGCTACTGGTATCGAGTGTCGAGCACCTGAACTGTCGGGTCGCGCTCAACCGCAGAAGGCGCTTTTCGGCCAGAAGCCGCCGGTTGCGCAGGGCCGCTTTCGGGTAGCTCCGTACTCTGATCACGTGCCCCCCGAGCGAAACTGTCCGCCATCGTCATCCCCGTTGACCGAAGACGTGCACATCAAGACCATTGCCGCCATTGTGATGGCGTTGGCCGCCATCAATGCCAATGCCGACACGGTCGTGTTTCCGAAGCTGGTCTCCTGGCAAGACTACTACTCGCAGCCGAGGCCGCTCGACGAGGCCTATTTCGCGCAAGAGTTCGATGCCTTTTCCAGGGGGGCATCGCTTCGCACTCTGCGGGCGAAGGGAGTATTCGAAGTGCGCATCTGGAGGAAAGGCGTGATGTCGGGCGAGGGGGAAGCCTATGTCATTGCTGATGGCTGGCTGAAGACGTTCAGAACTCGGCGTTCCACGAACGGGCGCCTTCATGCAGAGCTTGCCGCACGCCGCCGGATTGCCGCCGAGCAATTACCTGCCATCGAGTTACGCGCCCTAGGAGATTTGTCCGGGAACTGGTTCAGCTGCGGGTGGGAGGACGGGGAGTCCGTACAAATCGAAGCCTCGCTCGAAGGGCGTCCGGTGAAAGTGGCTGCTGAGAACCCCACGGCGTGCAGCAATCCAAGCGCGGACCGCATCACGGCGCTGCTGAGAGCCGTCGACAAGCTCAGGCAGGTCGAGATGGCGCCTTCCAGATGATTGCCAAAATGACCTGCAGTGATTTGTCGTTATGGCAGACCATGCTGCCTTGCGGCGGCCGAGCCAGCTGATAGCGGATCGCGCTGCAGACGCAGTCGCCTTCCAAAAACTCGTCGGACATGCGTTCTCGGGTTCCGTCTCGGGGATTCACCACTTCAGCGCGACGCCGTTGCGACTCACACGGCAGCAACACCCGCACGCCTATCATCTACGCCATGCCGACCCATCGCCGATCGCCTTCCGACAATGCCAGCGAGCATCGTCACCCGATACCCTTGTTCCGCCTGTCGCGACGCGCGGGAGCGACCGCTCTTCTGGCAGCAGCCTGGGGGATGTTGCATGGGGGACCAGCGAATGCGCAGGCCGGCGTCGCCGAAGACCAGCAGTCCCAGGGCGTCGAGGTCAAGGGTGTCAAGGACCCCGCGTTCATGCCTTACCGCCAAGCCTACGATCTTGCCGCCGGGGCGAGCGAGGTCACGGGTGGCCATGCGACGCTGGTGATCCGGGTGACGTCGTCGCAGACGCATCAGCCGATCCCGGAGCTGCGCCTGCGCATCGTCGGCGAGAAGTCGGACGCGCCCGTCCCCATTGCGCCCGACGGTGTCATCGACCTGCCGCTGAACAAGGCGTTCTATGTGGACGGCGCCGACATCGTCGCCAACAAGCCGAAGAAGTCGTTGGCGGTCGACATCCATGTGGTGCCGCAGTTCGCCTCGAAGGCGCTGCGCTTCGAGGACCTTCTCGCGGCCACGTCGGCCGGGCAGGCCGCGCTCGCCAAGGTCGTCCCCTGGTACCTGCGCATCGTGATGCCCTCGGTGCACGGCGTGGGTCTGTGCTATCCGGCCACCGGCCAGACGGTCGCGGTCGCTGGCGAGCCTCGCTTGGCGACCGAGGTCGCCACGGATCCGAAAGGCGTCACGGTCTATTGCGCCAACTTTTCGGCCAAGGAAGCCGAGGCCCGCCGCGAGACGATGCTCGAGGCTCCCGAAGGTTGGCAAGCCCTCTACTGGTAGCTGCTCTCGGCAGCAACTGCCGTCTTGATAGACACTTTGTTGATGAAGCGACAGGTCCTTTCGGGGTATCGACCCGCCTGCGATCGCCCCGACCGGAACCAGGCCGGACGTGGCCACAAGCAGGCGTGGGCGAACCTCCGCTTTCCTGCCGCTCGGGGGTGGTGCCTGCCGCTGTCGACCGCGTTCGGAGCCAACATCAAGAGGAGTCGTGAATGGGAGCCAAGACCTGTCTCGTCGCGCAGTCGCAAGGCGATGCGCGGAGGATACTGGCTGACTGCCCGGATGTTCAGGAGTCCGCCACGACGAGCCTGGTGGCATCGCTTTTCCCAGGCTTGCGCTTCGGTGCCCCCCGGGCAACCGATCTATCGCACACCTACCTATCGGACAAGAGCGTCGTCGCCGGATGCTTTCCTGGCCTATGCATCGTGATAGCCGCGGAGGTCGCTATCGACCGCCCGTCGGAACTGCCCTCGCGATTCATTGCCGAAAAGGGAACCACCATTCTCCATGCGATGCACAGCGTGGTCGACTGGCTTGCCTTTGCGGTGTGGAAGGACGGAATCCTCGTTCGGTCAGTCAGCGTCGCGCCAGACAGTGGCGTGATCGAAGACATTGGCGAACGGCTAGCCTTTGAGGCGCCGTACTGGAACGGCGAACACCCCGCGGTGGATCCGGAAGAGGAGCCGGCCGGATACCCGTTGCCGTTCCACCCGCTCGAGTTGGGCGAAGAGGCGCTGCGCGAGTTCTTCGGCTTCCAACTGGAGGGGTACGTTGACGCAATGCTCTTGGAGCCCGAGCGCATCCCGATGCTTTGTTTCGATGATCCCGACAAGATCGCGACATCTGTTCGAGGCGGGAAGGCGTGGTGGAAGTTCTGGTGAGAGACGGTGACTGCGTGCCTGTATGCACCGCAACGCGATCGGATGCGGCTCGACGGCTCTGCGTTTGGCCTTGGATTCCGAACCCGACGACGCAGTTCGGCCAAAGGCCGCTTGCCCTTCATGAGTGACCGATTTCGGGCAGTATGGCTATGGTTGGTTGCGCCGATTCGGTGGAAGGTGCAGCACCTTGTCATGAAAGGTGAAAGCCGGCCAGAAGCGGCCGGTGGCGGAAGTCCTGCATCGGGTAGGCTAGCAGGCATGACCGGGCACTCACACAATTTCTCGCACTGGCCGTTCGCTGGCGCAGTCAATCAAGCATGCTTCTTGTGCGAACACGTGCACACAGGAACGCGAGATTGATTGGGTGGATCGCCCCGAGAAGTTGCGCAAGTTGAGGCTTGGAATCCGACTGCTTCGCCTCGGAATCCTTCTTTGCCTCGTCGCCCTCTGCGCAATCCTGTACGACCGCTTTTGGGCGACCAATCTCGGCACATGAGTGTCGCCGATGGGTCGTTCTGCGACATGCGGCGCGCCGGCTACCGGTCATTCGATCGAGGCGGCAGGCGGCGCAGCGTTCACAAGCCTTCAACCGACGCTTCGAGGGCCGGTTTCGGGATGCCATACGCCGCGAACGACCTCAGCGTGTTGGCGCCGACCGAAAATTGAGCCACTTTTGAGGGTCGTGCCGACCGAAAACTGAGCCAGGTGTTTCACCTACCCTGCTGCTTTTTTGTGCAGCGGGGTTCGACGAGTGATCACCATGGACATGA